>Ga0182011_10000257_pt1 | contig 45216 bp, 41 predicted proteins | sample 711E1DmetaG_FD_120481 | JGI IMG/M metagenome (GOLD analysis project Ga0182011, IMG submission 120481) | Permafrost microbial communities from Stordalen Mire, Sweden - 711E1D metaG | ecosystem: Environmental > Terrestrial > Soil > Wetlands > Permafrost | place: Sweden: Stordalen | collected...
ATGAAAATATTATTTGTGACGATGAATGTAATATAAAACTGAGACTGGAGCCAGTTCTTTTTGTTGTTGACAATCGTATTGTGATTGAGATAGGCAAATATGGTCAGGGAATTTTGCATGAGAAAAGTCAGCCCACCTCCGGTCGTCGTGACGTTTTCAACCCACAGCGTATCGACCGGGTTCTTGCACATGTATACCCTGGATCCCCACCATTGCTGCGGATGGAACAGGTTGCGGAAGTAAGAATTTGTAATAAAAAACTTCGCTCCGTTTGTCCAGCCGTTGCATTCAAAAAAGTCGATATTGGTAAACTCAAAGAGACAGCTGTCGATAATCAATGACTGGGGAAGTTTCGGCCCGCCCGGAACAGCCGAACCGGTCGTCATAAACCAGTTCTCATTGTTCTGCGTGCCGTCTAACTGCATCCCCTGATAATGGATGTTCACCATTTTAATGCTTCCCTGAACCGTATTCTGTCCGATGTGTCCGTTGACGGGGTCCATAACGATGATCGGTTTTCTCCCTCCGGACTCGCCCACAATCGTCAACGTTCCTGTAGGGTTGATTATTGCAATCGGAGCATGTTGGACATAAATTTGATTCTTTTGCAGAACATAAATCCTGTTTGGATTATTCCTGGCGTTGTTGGTGACATCGCCGTTAATCGTCGATTCGAGTATGCCTGCAGCGCTATTGACTATAAAAGTAGTATCACCCGGTGCGCCGAATGACCGGCTTGCAGCAAGTAAAAAGATTATTGAACAAAGCAATATTTTCATTTTTTTATCCAATGGAATAACTCGCATTTATTTTAATAGAATTCCGAAGATTTCTCTTTCAGAGGCGAAGGATGGAAGCAGTTCCACCTGATTGTCCTGGTGTACAGTCATCAAATGGGCGGCGGGAATTCTATTCTCCCGCAGCAGTCATTTATACAATTGTAAACTATTTTGAGAAAACAATGCTTCTACCCGGCTGTTTATCACGCCGGGTAGAAGTGGACGAACTCTGCAATCCAATTATTTCAGTAAGATCAGTTTTTTTGTTTCTGTAAATGAGCCGGCTTTTAAACGATAGAAATAAACTCCGCTCGTAAGATGAATTGCATTGAAAGGAACTTCATACGTTCCGGCTGCTTGTTCCTTGTTTACCAATAGCGCTACTTCCTGTCCCAACGCATCGTAGACCTTTAACGAAACGGATCCGCGGACCGACTGTTCATACGTAATCGTTGTCGTGGGGTTAAACGGATTCGGATAATTCTGTCTCAAGACAAAAGCGGAAGGAACGGTTGTTCCCGGCACCACTGATGTAACGATAGTCGGATGAAGACTGACCAATTCGATACCGGTTCCAGTCGAGGGATTCAGATTCCTCGTATATTTTTTATCGGCGGCATTATTCCAGTGTTCGTGCACGCCGAGACTCTGCAGCCGCACACTGTCGCCCGAAGGCGAGTAAAATGCTCCCGATGGGGGATTGTTCGCCAGTGCAGCTTCATGGAGGTAATTATCAACCGCTCCGGTAGTTAAGGTGTAGTTCACCGGATTGGCAGCCTGTTCTGTACGTAAAAAATCGAGACAAACCGATTCGATCGCCACATTGTCCTGGGAGAGGAACAGACTCGACGTCCAGTTATTGTTGAATGGCGCAGATTTCCATCTGCTTGTATTGTCAAGGTTATCTCCGTGCTCATTCTTTGCTGCATACAACGCATCCACCATAAAGAGGAGAGTTTTACCTCCGAGATCTTTGTGTCCCATTAGATCGACAAGTGCATTGTACGAACCCATCGGCCTTTTCGCATAAATCAATTGATCACTCCATTGAACGCCAGTATGAACTACAACGTACCCATGCACGCCAGCCGCATGTGGAGCCCATTGATATGCAACACCAAAATCATCATCAACGCTCAGCGTGCCAAAATGATTTTTAGCGCAACAGGTAATACCGGCGTAACTATGAGCTTTTAAATTAGCAAGATTGATGAGATATGCCGCCTTGCTAACAGCAGTAGGCAAAAACGTTCTGTTTCCACCTTGAGCGGAAACTGAAGGATCCTTGTCTATTATGAGGTTTTGTGCCCAATGTAAATACGTTGTCGAGTCCCGCACGTATTTTTCTCTGCCGAGTGTATCAGCCCAGCCCATGAAATGCACATTCGGGAATTCTGCTTTACATTTTGTATAGATCGGAGTGGGTATGAACCTAATGAGGTCGTAAAATGTGATATTACTATCCGGAACTCCAGCTTTATTTACCAACTGTCTAAGCAGACTAAGTACCATCTGTGGTGTAGCTACTGATGCATTGCCAGTATTACCCAGACCCGTCGAGTTATTTATATTGATCTTAACTGCGATTTTTTCACCGGCCGCATAGCCGACGCTTCCCTTGCCGTGTTGCATATTAAAATACTCAAACAATGCATTCCAGGATGCAATATCAGAGGATTGTCCGGTTAACGAACGAAGGGAGCGGGAAAGCATTGAATCGACAGCAGTTTGATTTGTATTCGCATCGCTCCACCAATACCCAGAAGAACCATTCCAATGTGCAGCCGTTGAATCCCGCATCCACACAACACGGCCGGGGAAAATACCTCTTGCAGTTCCAATCGGATGATTTGCAGAATCGGTCGGTACAAAAAGTGAATCAACTGAGAGTTTTCTGACCGAGGCGAACGTTTCAAAATTCGGCTGCAGAAGAATAAATATTCCTGCAGAAACACCGGCGGCAACCAGTATGGAAGCGAGCACATAATTGGATTTTTGAAAATAGAATTTCGCTTTATTGAAAGAGAAAACCACCGCAGCTAAACCGGCAATATATGCGATAAATCCACCTGCAATTGGAGCAGCCACTTTCATGCACGGATACTCTGCACGGCTCGGTTTGGGAATAATGCGGATAAGCATCCAAATCAAACTAGCCAATCCTATCAAAGGGAAGAAAAGCCGCAGCAACATATTTTTTTTAAATTTAGTATGATGTTTTTCTGACATCTTGTGATAAGGACAATTTGAAGATTTCATTTGTTCCATATTTTTCCTTTAATTAAAATCACGATATCTTTTTCTGTTACCAGCCTGTCTAAAGATTCATTTTTATGTATGTCTAACTGCAACAACGATGCCGACTTAGTCAGGTTAAGATATACTGCAACTATGATGCCCTGAAAAACAGGGATTCCAATTAGAATTCACCATCATCCTTGTTTAATATGGGAGTATTTGTTTTGAATTTCCTATATATGGCAAAATGAGGACCGAGGTTTCTTTGCAGATCAACGAATACGACGAACAATAATTGAATTTGGCATTTTGTTCATATTGATACAAATTATATGTGTTATGCGCCTGAATGAACGAGCGCAAGATATTAATTTATCCTTGCATGATATAAAGTGCCCCAAGCAAAATCAGCATCGTCATGCTCAAGGTCAGAGTTTGTGCAGTCCATAAATATATAGGAAGGAAATATTTTCAGTATACTAACTGTTGAACTCAATATCATGTATCAGTTTATGTTCACCGGCTAATAATATAGAGATTCTGGTTTGTTCCCTCTAAAGTCACTTTATTATTGAGTATGAGAGATGACTTTATTATAATCCCAACCATTAGCGGAACACTGGGCTTTTACATGATCATCCCAAGTCGGTTCAGTCTTTGGTTTTTCCCCAAAACAATCCACACATAAATAATGCAATGTGTTTGTACTGTCAGCTTTAATGGAATGGTATGTAGATAGAGGTATTCTGACGACATCTCCAGGCTTTACAGGATATTGTTCCTTTTGATCACCAATAGTCAAAACTCCGGTTCCTTCAACAACATAGAATATTTGTTCGGTATCATCATGTTTATGAAACGGCGGCGCATGGTTAGGTTCAATCACTACCATGAAGACTTCTGAATAGGACGATTGAGCACGATCAATAACTAAATCATTGATATGTGTCGGGAATTGATATCGCTTCAGTTTTTGTGTACTGAACACATACTGTGATTGTTTTTTGATCACAACAGCTGCGGACGGGTTTTGAGGAGACGCTTTCGGATTTTCCCGGCAACCGGATATTGTTATAAGAAAAAACACGCTGAAAAATAATATTTTGAAATCAAGAGATCGTGTATACATTAGTTTCATTAGTCTATCTCCAAATATATTAGTTGTTCGTAGTTTGAGATTATTCTATGAGAAATACCATTACTGCTTGCTTATCGATTGTGACCTGTATTGACAGGACATCGCCATTCTCTTCGAAATGTAAGATTTGATCCGAGAGAATATTTTTTACACTCTTGACTTTATAATTCGGTACGGGTAATTCAATAACACCGGTTTTCAAGCGATCCTCTGAATTGATTGCATAGACAATTCTGGTATTGCTGAGGATATGTACTTTGAGATCCAGGAATGAATTATCCGTGCAAAGAAAGCGGGCATCGGGATGAACTCCGGCATCTTTTGCGAATGAAACGAGGAGCTTGTTAACCGGATTTTCAGGCTTTCCGAAGTAACTGGCGCCAAGAGGGACGGCACTTAAAATGGCAACGCCATTGCCGCTCCGATGTTTGATGACAGCCGGCATACCGGACTCGGAATATTTTCCCAGTACATCCACCGTATCGCTCATGTGAAGTTGATCCTGGTAGTATTTTCCTTCGATCACAGACGAAGATTTTCCAAGGTTCTCGTATATCACGACCTTCGAATAATTCTTTTGCCCAGTCCAATCCGATCTTTCTGCTCCGAAGAGAGTATCCAAACCCGCACCCGGATTTATCCGATAAGCAAAATCGAGCTCATTCAGCGTCGCTGTACGCGCATCTGCCACAATCCATCCGCCTTGTTGAACATAGTCTTTCAAGACATCGGCAATTTCTTGCCGCATGACTATTTGAAACGGGAGGAATATTATTTTATAAGATTTTAATAGCTCTCGATCAATGCCCCGATCCATCCTGAGAATATCTGTCGTGATGTTTGCTTCATAGAGAGCTTTAAAAACACCGGCGACACTTTCGTACATAAATTTGGTTGTCGCAGGTTCGGTGGATTGTTCCAATGATTTGATCAATCCAGCCATATCGATTAACACCGCAGTTTGTGGTTTCTTCAATCGTGCTTGAGAAAGGATCTCTCCATAATGGTGCATGATTTTTCCAAACTCTTTCACCGCTTCTCCGCGAGGCGCCAATTCTCCGTTTGTTATGCACAATCCGCGGCCAAGCGATTGACGCCCGCGCATAAAAGGTTCCCATTTCCAATAGACTAATCCTTTACAATTATTTGCCAGCGCTGTCCAAGCCAAGAGAGAGACGAACGATTTTGTCAAATAACCATTCAGGGCAAGTCCGTTTTGTGTATTGGTGTATACTTCCGTGAGAATATAGTCCTTGTTTTCTGACGCGCATCGAACTGTGTTGAATGTGAAATTGTGAAGCCAGAACGGACATTGTTCACCATTGTGTTCTCTTTCCCAGCCATCAGGATAATATGAAATTCCATTCACATCGTTATACTGCGTGAACACCCAATTATCGGTGTTATAATTTCCGAAATTACCGAAGTTCGCAATTGGTGTTCCTACAGGATTTGCATTGACCGGATGCACTGTGTCATATTTCCGGAGTGTCTTCACTAAATCTCCGAGAAGCATTCCATTGAGCTCGTTCCTGAACATGATCCAGTCGATCTGCGGCATGGAGGAATGCCAGTTTTCATTTAAGAAAGGGCTGACCTGAGTCCAATCTGAATAATCTTCTCCCCAGGAGATTCTGAGTTTCGATAATGAACCGTACTTCTTCTGAAGCCATATCCTGTACCGATCGATCACATGACCGGCATCGGAGCTGTAGTGAGGTTCATTCCAAATATTATAAAAACTGAGTGCAGGACTTTTTCCATATCTGCCGATCACAGCCCGGAAATAATCTTCCACCAGCGGATATATGTTGGTATCGGCAAAATCCACGTTATCACGATTATTTTTATTTCCATTCCTTTGATTGGCCTTTTCCCACATTCCTTTGATCTCTTTAAATTTCCAGATGGGGAAATAATGGCTGCATTGTTCCTCTTTGAGCATGAGCGGAATGAACTTCAAATCCGCAGTTTCTATTTTCTTCACGAGATAGTCAGTTCGTGTCCACAGCAGTTGCTTCGTTTCCGGATTCCATTGACTCATGGGGAATATCATGACGTGATCGATATTTGCTGCCTTCATCGAAGCTATATCCTTGTCCACCTGATCAAAGAATTGTTGATCCGTAGAATATTCTTCATGAAATATATTATAGACGGTTCCTACGATGATCCTTTCCGGCAATGGTGCCGCTGAGAGCCGAGCACTGAAGAGGATCAGCCACAGCAGCATAGTGCATCGCATCATGATACTCTGATAGGAGGTTTTCTTGAGGAGAATGGAATCGGTGAAAGTGTTCCATCTTCCTCCTTTTTTGTCATTGGAATCCACGTTCTATTTTCCTATAACTTTTAATTCTATCGACTGAGCCGGACAGTTCCAACCCGAGACTTCGAAATGGACCTTCGCAGGCACGGTTTTGAGTGCTGTATTTTCCAATGATATAGTGATGGACTTGGTTTCACCCGGAAGGAGGGATATATAATTGTCACTGTAGGAAGTCCTCAGCGACTCGGATTCTTCAATCATACGAACCCGCGCAAAAAACGCCAGCTTTTCTGTTGTGTTGGATATCAGGAGTTTACTGTTTCCATTTCCATTTTTTAGTGTCAGCTCGGAATTTGCTTGTTCAATCTTCAATGCTGCATTTGGCATCTGATTTATTTCTGAAAAAATATTATTAAACTCTTCAAGATTTCCCGTTTTGCTCACAGCAATCGGATAAAATGCATCGGATATTTTATTCCCAGATGTATCCTTTAATTCCGCTGAAACAAAAAATGTTTTTCCTTTCATCGTTTCCGGAATCTTCAATTCGATACCACTAATCTTTTTTGAATTGTTTGCATCTATTTCAGCGAAACCGGATTTATCAGCAAGTATTTTCCCGTCGCCATCAATGATCTTTGCGATAAAGATTAGTCCTTTCACGGGACTTTGTGTATCGTTCAGCAGAAATATATCTGTTTTGAAAGTTTCTCCTGTATTCCATATATATCGTTCGAAATCTGCAGAAATATGGATCGGACGTGATGCCCGCTTCATAAAGTAATAGGAAGGTTTTGGTGTACCATACCAATCCACGATAGACCATGAGATACAAGGCCAAATATCGTTATATTGCCAGGTAAGGAAACCGCTGTTCTTGAATTTATTCGACCGGCAGAATTCCATATCGAACTCATCGCCTAACGCCTGATACAGCTGGCTTCTCTTTATCAGTTCATCCATGTTCGACGACTCGCCGAATTCATTTGCATAGCGCATTAATTTTCTCAGATGTGTAAAATGCACGTTCGATTCACCATGGTATTCGACATATGTTGTATCCGGCGGCCACAACAAATTTTTTGGCGTGAATTTGATATAATTTTCCAATACCGGCGGTGCATTGATCCCGGCTTCGCTCCGGAATGGACGAACGACGCGGTATTTTGTATACGGTTCCATTCGATGCCAGACGCCCCAGTAATGATCGTCGCCCATGTACGGCGATGCTCTGTGGAATTCCCGCACCGGATCACATCGTCTTAACAATGCATCAAGGTCATCGATTACTGCTTTACTGCCCTTATCATCAGGATCAAACTCGTTGCCGCCGCACCAAAATGTAAGGCTGGGGTGATTTCTTAACCGTAGTATTGCCGATTCGGCACCCTCTAAAAAATTCTCGCGATCGATTTTTGAAAAATTTCGGTTGCTCAGAAATTCCTGCCATGCAAGAATACCGTATTTATCACAGAGTTCATAAAAGTCATCTGTTTCATATAATCCTCCGCCCCAAACGCGGAGCAAATTAAAATCCGCCTCTTTGAAAAGTTTTAATAACCGATCATACCTGTCACGATCAAGCCGGAGAAGCTGGTCAACAGGAATCCAGTTGCCGCCTTTTGCAAACATTTTTTTTCCGTTCACCTGGAATGTCCACGGATACGAGCCTACAACATTTCCCAGATGATGTGCGTCTCCCAGATCCTCTTTCATGGTTTTAAGAAATTCGCCGACATTTTCATTCTCAACCAGTTTCAGTTCACGAATACCGAACTGTGTCGACAGATAATCGGACTCAATATTGTTGTGCGCTACAGTTGTCTTGAGTGTATAAAGATCCTGTTCACCCATTCCGTTGGGCCACCAGAGCTTTGGATTCTTAACGTCAATATCGAAATTCAATGTCTTGGTTTCACCTGGATTCAGTGTAACCGATTGCTTCAATTCTCCGACTTTTTTGTGCGATTTCTTTTCGATGATAAATCCGGATACTTGAGCATCGATTGCTGTCATTATAAGATTCTGAACATCAATTTCAATATTGCATACAGCCTGATGTAAAGAAGGAATCTGAGAACGGATATAGGGCTTATGAATTCTCAACGGCCCTGAAATTATGAGTTTCACAGGCTGCCACAAACCGATACCGACACAGTGAGGACCCCAATCCCAGCCATACATACATTGAGCAATAGAATATAATTGATCACGCGGAGTTCGCCATGTAAGTCCGTGTGTCATAGTGTTTGTCCATGAATCCGAAGGAGCTTCCAATCGTACAGCAATAGTATTGTTCTGTCCATAATTAAGCAAGCCGGAGACATCGAACGATCGGGGGTTTAACATTCCCTTAAGTTCTCCGACATGTTGCCCGTTGAGCCAGCATTCGCCCTGGAATGAAGTGCCTTCAAAGAGCAGGTCTATCAATTTTCCTTTGAGATCTGTATCGATGGAAAATTTCTTAAAGAACCACCATTCTTTCTGCTCAACCCAGAGGGATTTTTCGTTATCGTAACCGATATACGGATCCGGAATTTCACCTGCTTCAAGCAATGCAGTCCGGATAGTGCCGGGGATATTATACGGCAGGCAATCCTTCGGTTCCTTGCTGGGAAGATAAACTTGTCTCACAGTTCCAATTCCGCGAGTAAAATCCTTCATCATCCAGGTTCCACTGAGATTAATTACGTTTTTTGTATTTGGTGCTTGATGAGTCATCATTTGATCATTTGTTTGACTTAATATTATTTCTACATTAACAAAAAAAAGGAAGAAACAGAAGGCAGCTGAGAAATGAATTAAACGCCAATTCAATTTAATTTCCATAATATTCTCACTTATTAAAGATATTGTAATTATATGTATAATAAGTAAATCAGCAAGTTGCTTCACTTTTTTAAACGGCTAGTATTGATGAAAAGCATCTGACGCGAACCTTAATACTTCAGGAAGTGAAGCACGCCAGTAAGTCCAATTATGTACACCGTCGCGGATACGGAATTCGTGAGGTATTTCTTTTTTACGCATTGCAAAATGAATCAGCGAGTTGCCTTCGTACAGAAAATCGTCATTGCCGCAATCAATTATCTGTTGTCCTCAACATATTATTTTCGCGAATGTGCAAAAAATAATAAACATCTTCACGCCCAGCATTATACAAAGCGTCTGTCCGTCATCTTTTCTGCCAGAACGCGCCTGCGTGATCACCTTGTCAACCAGCACTTAAAAAAAGCGAATAATAATATGCTGTTTCTTAGCAGCTTTAGGATTCTCTTGAACAGTTTTAAAATCCTTCATCCAAAGCTCTTTAACTCCACAAGCTGAACCGCCATCATCTTCAGTCGAAATTTGACATGCTATAGTGAGGCCGCGGATGGCATCATCTATCTTATTGGAAAAATAGAAACACTCCGCCATCAGAAGGGATAAATCAGCCCTGCTTTTATTATCATGAGTAATTGTGAAGAGTGTAGTATAGTAACCAAAGGCATCTTCATAGCGGTCCTGAGATTGCGCTTTGAGCGCAAGATAACCTATTCCTTCTTTCCTTAGTGCCACGGTCTCTGAACGAAGATATGACTTCGCGATCATCTCCTTAAGAGAGTCATATTCCGATGTTGCGTGCCTCAATATATTAAGCTGAAACCGTTTACATAGACTTCCTTTGGTATATGTCTTCAAATAGCTCGTCCAGAGTGAGCACAAAAGAAGACGAGATTTTGTGGAACCTTGGGCATATTCTGTATTGAAACTATATAAGAGAGTACCCTTGGGCCAGGAAGTTGTGTTTGGTTTGCTGTTTGGAATTTCCTTCTTGTTTTGCAACTGAAGTGATGAATCAAGTCGTGAAAAGTAACTATCGATAATATTGGAATCAGCCGAAGTGCTCTTAAACTGCACTAGATAGACAACAGCTTTCTCTAATTGATTGGTTTGGAGCATTTGTTCAAAAGTGGAATCCTTTGATTGTTCACCTATGGAGAGAACACATAAAAGAAGAGCGCAAAGATTCATAGCGTCACCTGAGTTTATTGTCGAGATTAAAAGTACCAATATTTATTAGCTGCCACTTAAAGATAATGAATCGCGAATAAAAAGCTGCAGCAATGATTACTTACAAAATATACTAAACCGTTACGTGCCATGCATAACGTTATCAGCTCAAATATTGAGTATCTCTATATGAAATGTTATATTGCGTTGCGTGCAATGCATTCTTTGGCCTCCGGCTGTGATTCAATCAACTGGACAAGCTGAGTGAACTCCGAGGGCGCTGTAATTTTCAGCACCATCACCGACATCTCTCTACTTTAGATTAAATATTGATAGTGGGATTTGCTTACCCGCCGTCTTGTTGGGCAGGAGCGCCTGGATTGGCAGCGCACGATTTTTAAAAAGAAATTAGCGGTTTATTTTGGATCTGATAAGTTCCTCGTATTTATCACAACAGGTTTTTACAGAAAGGTCGATACCGTTGGCGTTCTTTCCGGAAATGGTTATTATCGGATCTTTTGTATGTCCATTCGGACATTTGACGTTCTTAATTTTACCGAGGACTTGGTTCTTGATTATATCGATAAATGATTTATCAAGTCCGGTTTCCTCGAATTCAAACCTTGTCTTATTCATAGAATACCTTTCTGATAAATAGTTTTCGCCGATAAAATTTTCTCTGAAACGGTGTGCAGCCTCACTACTAATTAGATAGAGCTACTTTAGAATTAATGAGTATGAAATTTGAATTATAAACTAAAATAAAAAAATATGTTTATACCTGTCGGAGATAAAAAGAACGGGCTCTCGCACAAAAGTTTTTGTATACAATACAGGATACCGCCCATCTTCATAGCCTCAGCCTCCACGCTGCAGAACCATATTTGTAATAAACTTATCCCCTCAGATAATCATTGAAAATAATCACTATCCGGTATTATTTTGTATCTCACGATGTTAAATGTTTCGTTCTCTTTCATAACAAACGCCGCCCCGTTGAAATGGGAGAACAAGAATCTCGTAATTACCTCATACACCTCACATAAAAATAATATCTTTTTTCTTCAACTCAAAATCAAGCTCTTTACCGCGTGAGTTAAAATAATTCATATTTAAATAAACAAGCTCCTCAATCGACACTCATGTTTTATAAGATATTTTGCGCTGTATCGGTAATACATATACCGCGCCCATATTAATTACATATTTTCCCCTCTCCGAATTGTCCAGAGGTCATCGGCAAGATTGCGGTTTGCAAGATACTCATACGGGATTGTGAAATATCCTTTTTGGCCCCAGCCGGGCCCCCAGGAATTCCGGACTATAAAACGTCTTTGCCCATCGTCATATCCAACTGCAAGTACGGCATGGCCGCCAAGAGTGCGTTCGGTCGGCTGCGGCATTGGCACGATACCGGTTTGGGCAACCGCCTGCGATTCGAAACTCTCATACACCGTGAACCCGAACACAAACGGAAATCCCTCGGCAAGGCAAGCCCGCATTTCGTCGAGTGTCATAATGCGGTGGTACGATGTGATCTGGCGGTTGAGCGCTTCATGGTAACAAGCCGTTCCCGGCTTCACTGCAAATTTTGAAATGATGTACGGCCAGCGAGTTTCGGAACACACTCCCAGATTCTTTAGAGTTTTGATTCCATCGCGTATCATTGCACCGGAATCTGACTTGACGGTTCCTTCCATGACCCGTTCGTTATAATAGATGAACAATCTGCTCGCATCGACGAATAAAACACGGTCCTTTCGTTCGAGAAACTCGATTGCACCGGCGAGAGCATTACCCGTACAACTTCCGAGATTGCCCTGGTCTTCCACGGATGGGCATGTCGGCCGCAGGTCGATATGTGGCGGAAGTGCAATAGCAGCGGGACGGACGGCGCTGTAAAGAAGATCCCTCTGGTCGGGTACATCCGGAATCCAGCCGTATCGTAACTTTTGAACTGATTTGGATTTTGTGCGTGTCGAAGATTTGCGTTTTGCCATTAGATCCTCCTATGATGAAAGTTGTTAAAACAGAAGTAAAATTCTTTATATGGTAATCAAGGAAACTGCTAAAAACCGTTTACGTTTTGTTGGACCTGGAATGGAATAGATCAACGGTACTCGAACATTCCTTCCTTTCATGCCTGCCGGTTCGTTTCGCATTCCGGCGGGTATCAGCAATGGGTCAGGTTCGTCTGGTGATGGAAATATCCTTGAACTGCGTACTATTGTATCGGGAAGGAGGGAGTCAATCATAAACAAAGCTCTAATGCATTAATAATCATTAAGAGAGAGTGTGCAGCATCTGCTATTCACGTCATCCAAGTAAAGTAGAATAGGGAATATGATTTTCTGGTTGTCAAAGAAATTGCAATAATCGACAATTAATACAAAATGTATTTGTAGTATGAGTTATGCGGCTGGGGTTTATATGTGTTACAACGCAACAATCGAATTTGGCGCTGCCGAATATTTGAATTCACTCAGCACTTTGTTTGTATGTCCAAACCGCATTTCTGCCGTTCTGAAAATGACTTCTTTCAATATTCTTAGTTCGCGTACTTCATTCGTGATGTCGGACTTATTTTCCAGCGAAGTATAGTGATGCGCAGCGACTCGGGTGATGAGCACGCGCATCAGATGAAACTCCTCGTCAGTTACACCAACCTCTGAAAGTTCTGATGCATGCTCAAGTGCAGCTTGTAATACTGTGGAGGCTTCATGAAGAATTATTTCAGTAGACATTTTGTTTTTCTCCTCGTACTTATTTATCAGCATCTGCTCCGATTACTGCATACATGCATCTTGAACGCCGACTGCGGATCCGGAATCGTATTTGTGTATTTAAATGATTTGGATGACATAAAAGCTTTCATTTTCTTGCATACAGAACGAAAACCCTGCAACTCAATATACAGTGAGTGCGTAGAGAAAAGCAACTATTCTGCATGTAGTATATTACCAAGTAATTTGCCGTAATTTCAATGCATAAATTATCGAAATAATGGAATAAATGGAGGAAAAACTCTATTGCAAAGGCTGTCAAACACGGAATAATAGATCGATTTTATCCACATATTGCTAATGTTTTTTCAAATTGTGATATTGCACACACATCTGGTTTTTACTTAGTATCTACGCAGACAAAAATCGCTACAAACAATTGGTTAAAATACGACAGACAATTAATGCGTAATGATGTAGCTTACCATGTAAATAACGACAGGATTACATGTTTATTTTACCGTTGTAATGCAAAATTAGAGTGTTTATTGGATATAGGCCTAAATAACGCGTTGAAGATTAACAGTGCAATGAGAGTCCGGCAGGAGTGCTGGAGTAATGATAGAACACATCTATTGGTGTATCGGAACTGAGAAGATGTTAAATTTGGAAATTAGTCAAAGGAGGCTAATGGAAATATGCTGGATGTAAAATTGACATATAGTTTTCTTTAGTTACAGATCTTAAACCATACTGAAAGGACCACGATGTTTGAGAATTGTAATTCACCCCCAAGCTGCTCCATAACCCACTGCTATCCATTATTCGCATTGCAAAGTTTTTTGTCTATTAATTAATAATTAAAAAAGAACAGATTCATTCTTAAGGAGAATTCAAATGTCTACAAAGAGAATTGTTGCTGTTATCTCGGTTATCGCACTTAGCGTAATCATGCTCTTCGTCTATCCTTCAACCGAAAAATCTATGTATGCAGGACAATTAAAATCTACGCAAAAGGTAACTACCCTGACAAATGTACATCAAATTACTGTTTCATCAAACGATGTGATTGCACAATATTTTGGAAAAGGCATTGTTGAAAAAATTATGAAACAACCCGGCTGTGTTGCAGTTCGCATGTATTATGGCAAACGCGCGAACGGTAAATCTGGATTCATGTTCGTTGGAGTCGATAAAAACGGTAGAGATATAGAACCTTCTTTATTAACTGGCCCCACGACCTATTGTCCTCCATTGTGTAATGATTGATGCACGGATTGCAAGAGCGTAATTCATTTACTATCTTATGAGCAAAATTACAATGCGGTGGAGTACATTCCGGGTAACTGTACCGCATTGTAGTCCAATTGAAAGAGTATGTTTGTATTTTCGTCGGTTAGACAACAGCATAATAAATGAATCGATATCCTCTCTTTGCTTATATAACACTCTTCAGTCCTCTAATACCGATCTGTATCGGATTAATAAAAATATTGAGCGTTAATCGTGGAATGAAAATTCTCCTTTATTATCTTATTTTTGCCATTTCTATTGACATATTTCTTGCGTGGATCGTTAAGGGGCGTCAACTGCAAATGGGTTTTGTGCATGGTTATTATCTTGTTGAGTATGTATTTATAATATCTATCATTATGGTATGGCAAGAGTCGCATCGGATGAAAAGATTTTTTCAGGCGTTGATGTTGCTTTACATTTTATTTTGGATTATTGCAAAGTTTACATTTGAACCTCTGAGTGGTTTATATTCGATTACTGCAACAACTTCACAGGTTCTGCTTACTCTTAGTGCTGGTTATACCTTATTTATTGTTATCGGAAATCGAGTACAGCCATTAACAAAAGACTATCGTTTTTGGGTACTACTTTCTTGCGTTGTCTATTATACAGGCACACTCTTGACTATTGCATTGCGAGGCATCCTCATTCAATATTCATTGGATAAATTTTTCCTCTTCACTTCATTGGATTGGAGTCTTAAAATAATTTTTAATATGCTCTTTACAATCGGATTCCTGTGTCCTCAGACGCAACAATAATACTCACAGCAGTATTTAGCGTTACCGCAGTTGTGCTTGGGCTGTTTTTATTTTTTGTGCTGATGATGGTGCGCAGTCATCGCAAGATAGAAGCCGCCCAGCGTGAACGGCTCCGCCAGATGCAAGTATTTTCAGAAAAACTGCAATCAGCACGGGAAGAAGAACAAAAACAGATAGCCCGCGAACTGCATGATGAACTTGGCGGCGCTCTCACAGGCATCAAGTATGATCTGCTCTGGTTGGGAAAACATACGCTTATGAAACGCGGTGTAAAAGAACGGTTCCAAACTATTCGGGCAATGGTAGATACAACAACGAAAACAGTGCAGAGAATTTCTTCCGGATTGCGGCCAAAAATTTTGGATACAGTCGGATTGGAAGCGGCGGTGGAATGGCATACACGTGAATTCACGAAGCGGACTTCCATCGAAGTAATACTTAACCAACCGGGTAATCTTCCTGCCATGGATGATGCGACGACAACGGGTGTTTATAGAATCATCCAGGAAGCTTTAACGAATATTGCCCGTCATTCCGAAGCAACACGCGCTGCAGTTGTTCTCCAATTGAACGGCGATGAACTCCGGGTGGAGATAACAGACAATGGTAAGGGAATTGACCAGTCGATGATTACCCATCCTGAGTCGTTGGGAATTTTAAGCATGCAGGAACGCGCCCGGATATTAGGCGGAAAAATTGCAATCACAAGCAATCCCGGGAAGGGCACATGCGTTGTTTTGAGTGCTCCGATTCACACCGGGAACCAAGGCATAGCAGAGGGAAAGTCATTGTGAGAGCGCTTGTTGTCGATGATCATGAATTTACACGTGAAGGTGTCGGTCACATTTTGACCGACAATTTCGATATTGTAAAACTTGCACGTGTGGGAAACTACGAAGATGCCATGGAGCAAATACAAAATAACAAATGGGATCTTATTGTTCTTGATATCAGTCTTCCCGGAAAAAATGGACTTGAAATTCTTAGCTCGATTAGAGCACTTGGATTGAAAGTGCCGGTGTTGGTTTTGAGCATGGTTCCTGTCTCGCAATATACACGCAGGGTATTGCAGGCGGGAGCATCCGGATATTTAACAAAATCCGAACCTGCGGAAGAATTAATCAAAGCAGTACGGACGGTTACTCGAGGTTTAAAATATTTCAGTCCGGAAGTCCAGCAGGAACTTCCCGATATTATCGATGAAATTATAGAAAAGCCAAAACACCATGATTTATCCGACCGCGAATTCGAAGTGTTGCGCGGGCTGGCAGAAGGAAAAAGTTCCAAAGAAATTGCCGGAGAGTATAAAGTCTCTATTAATACAGTCAACTCCTACCGCAAGCGCGTGTTGTTTAAACTTCAAGCGAAGACAAATATCGATCTCGTTAAATATGCATATAAACATAAAATTATTCAATAAAAAATCGATACTTTCTTTCCATGAGCTTATCATAAAACCAGTAAGAAGTCGGCTGAATTTCACCAAATCCAGATTTCGTTTGTTGCCTGCATTCTTTAATTAATTTCCTGGATTTTATTGTGCACGATGCACAAGCGTAGTCGAAGCTTGCGCTGTCGGCATAATAATTAACTCGGCAATTTGTACATGCGGCGGACGAGTAGCTGCGAATAAAACGGCGTCTGCAATATCGTCAGGCTTCAGCGGCGTCATATTCTGATATGTTTTTTTTGCACGCTCCTTGTCGCCGTGGAAGCGCACTTCGCTGAATTCTGTTTCCACCAAACCCGGATCGATTGTGCATACGCGAATTGGCGTATCGACCAAATCCATCCTCATTCCTTTTGTGAGTGCATCGACCGCGTGCTTGGTTGCGCAATATACATTTCCGCCCGGGTACACATCGTGGCCTGCAATGGAACCGATATTGATGACTGTGCCTTTCTTTCGTTCTACCATTCCGGGAATCACTGCACGGCTGACATAGAGCAGCCCTTTCACGTTCGTGTCGATCATTTCCTCCCAGTCTTCAAGTTTTCCTTCATACAATTTACTCAGACCGCGGCTGAGTCCGGCATTGTTGATAAGAATTTCAATCTGCCGCCAGTCAGCAGGAAGTTTTTTGTAAAACTTCTCTACCGCGCCGTTATCACGAACATCTAATTCGATAATAAATGATTCGGTATTAAATTGTTTTTTTAGCTCTGCGGCAAGTATGGCAAGCCGCTTTTTGCGCCGGGCAGCGAGAATAAGTTTCGCGCCGGCCTCAGCAAATGCGTACGCACACGAGCGTCCGATGCCGCTGCTGGCGCCGGTGATGAAAACGATGGTATGAGTGAGAGATGTCATTGTTTTTCTTCCTTGTAAGTGTCGTTTCTCATGAAAAATGTAGTATTCTTTTTCCATGAACTCAATGAGTATTCAATGTCCGGTATCTCGTCCCTGTATTGCTGCCTTTGAGTAAACTTTTTCCTGTACGGAACTAATGCATTATTTATTCGTCATATTTATATAATTTATTGCTGAACGAAGAAATAATCATTTAACAAATGGAAGAATTATGAACACAACAATATTAAAACGACGTTTGTGCGTATGTATACCGTCTCTTTTGTCATTAGTCATGCCGGTGATGTTGATCCTGATGACCGGCTGCAGCAGCGGGCTTAAACTTACAAGCGATTGGCAGCAAGGGGAAATGAATATTGATGGCAGCGATTCTGAATGGCAGCGCGGATTATATTACGATAAAGAATCCGATATGGTCTTTGGTGTACGGAACGATGATAAAAATGTTTACGTTTTTCTGAAAACACAAAATCGATCTACACAAATGCAAATTATGAGACAGGGCTTCACGGTTTGGTTTGACAGAGAAGACGGGAAAAATCAAGTGTTTGGCGTCAAATATCCTATGGGCCGGCAGGATACACATGCCGGAATTTCTTCTGATACCAACGAAGAAAAACTTCATATATTTCTTGACCAGGAGTTTCCTGAATTGGAAATGATTGGTCCAAAGAAGGAAGATATTCAACGGTTCTCACCTTTAGAAGCACCGGGTATTCGTGTAAAACTTGGCCGTACTCGCGAGACATTCGTATATGAATTGAGTGTGCCGCTCAAGAAAACTTACGACCATCCATTCGCAGTCGAGCCGATTCCAGGTCACCGCATCGGAATTGAATTTGAAACGGGTGAATTCAAGCCGGAACAGAATAAAGGCGGCATACACGCTGGAGGCGGGCATGAGCGCGGGGAAGGAATGGGTGAAGGTAATCCTGCGGAAGGAGGAATCTCCGGCAGCAGAAGATCCCATGGCAGTGGAGATAAGGGCGGTCGATCCGGTAACATTGAAAAAACGAAACAAATGGAATTATGGCTGTCCGTTCAATTAGCTCAATCTCATTCTCAATAATGGAAAGGAAGAAATAGTTTATTCCATGTTTGATCGAGTGCAGATGAACTTCTTTTGACTGGCAAACTCAGCTTGCAACTTTTCCTTCTTCTCGCTATGTTTCTACAATATAGTGTAAGGCTCATCTTATGCGCGCAACAAAGATCATCTCTATTCTATCTACTTGCTTTCTCATTGTATGTACCGATTGCCACTCGCAAGGCGACCGCCAACCTGCGGTTGCAGGATCATTTTATCCCGCCAAGCAGGAGGAGCTCCTTGCGGCACTGAAACAGCTCTTTACCGATGCCGTTCCATCGAAAAAAATAAAAAATATCATTGCCATTATTACGCCGCATGCAGGATATGTTTTCTCGGGAGAAGTTGCAGCATCGGCATTTAACCAGATTGATCCAGAGAAAGAATATGAGAATGTCTTTATCCTCGGTTCGAGTCATTATATTTCCTTTGATGGGGCATCGATTTATTCCCAGGGCAATTTTATAACGCCTCTTGGCACGGTGAAGGTGAACACCGTCCTTGCCGGTCAGCTTCTACAGAACTACAGTGTTTTCTCCAATCGAACAGATGCACATGCTCGTGAACATAGTTTGGAAGTGCAGCTTCCTTTTCTTCAATATCGATTGAAGAAGGATTTTCAAATTGTTCCAATTATTCTCGGAACTCAATCTCCGGAAACCTGCCGGCGTATCGCCGCAGCACTGCAGCCATTCTTGAATACAAAGAATCTCTTTGTCATCAGTACTGACTTTTCGCACTATCCGTCGTACGCAGATGCAAAGAACATCGACAAAGCAACCGCTGCTGTGATTCTTAGTAACTCACCGGAAAAGCTGATCCGCTCTATGGCAAGCAGCGAGCAGAAAGGTTTTGCAAATCTTACCACATGTCTCTGCGGTTGGACGAGTGTGTTAACATTGCTTTATATGACAGAGAGAAATGCAGATGCTGAGTTTACCCATATCCAATACAGAAATTCAGGCGACACAGAATATGGAGAGAAGAGTCGGGTTGTTGGTTACAATGCAATTGCTGTTTCATTGAAAGATAAAAAGGAATCAACCGAATTTAAACTTACCGATAAAGACAAGAAAGATTTGCTGTCGATTGCGCGGACCAGCATTGAGCGTTTTGTAAAAAATCGCAAGAAATTTGAAATAGAAGAGAAAACCATACCGTCGATATTGAAAACACCTTGCGGTGCATTTGTTACTTTGAAAAAGTACGGCAATTTACGCGGATGCATCGGCCGTTTCGATGCGAGCGAGCCGCTTTACCAAGTTGTACAGGAAATGGCAATTGCATCGTCAACGCAGGATTATCGATTTTCGCCTGTTGAATTGAAAGAAATTCCGGAACTTGAAATTGAAATCTCCGTGCTTACACCGATGCGGCACATCAGTTCAATAGATGAAATAGAACTTGGCAAACACGGAATTTATATTAAAAAAGGAAACCGTTCCGGAACATTCCTGCCGCAAGTAGCAACAGAAACCGGCTGGACGAAAGAGGAATTTTTAGGCCACTGTGCTCAGGATAAAGCCGGCATCGGCTGGAATGAATGGAAAGATGCTGAGGTATATGTGTACGAAGCGTTAGTATTTGGAGAAGAGAAGTAACAACAAAGAGTAAGTAATTCATTGCATGAGCAAATTGAAGAGGAAAAAAGGATTGTGGAGGGAAAAGCCGATAAATCGTGGTGCTATGATGTCAATGATTATTATAAAAACCATTTCAATGGTTTCGGAGTGGATATGGAGCTTTTTCTATTAGCCCATCTCATGTTGAAGCCGTGAGATCCTATATTAAAAATCAAGATGATCGTCATCGGAAGAAATCATATAACGATGAAGTTGCAGATTTGTTGATGAAATATGGATACGATAAAGAAGAGATGAAGAAACAAGACGAGTAATTCCATGTTCTTTGGGCAATGATTCTTTATTAGGTATAGAGCACATTTCGAACTGAACACATTAATGAAATCAACGAAACAAAATAATCTTTCCAAACGTGAATTTCTCCGCCAATGCGCTTTCTGTACCGGTGGACTTGCCCTAGGCATGTACAATACAAATTGGTCTTCCTCTGCAGTGAGCAGCGATTTAGGAAGGTTCAGCAAGGAAACACTCTTTTATAGAGTGACTGCAGACGGGTTGCAGTGCGAAAAATGTCCGCATGGCTGCTTATTGATGAACGACGGCGATGTTGGTTTTTGCCGCAATCGAGTTACCAGCAATGGGAAAATGTATTCTATTGCTTACGGTAATCCATGTGCTGTGCATATCGATCCCATAGAGAAGAAACCATTTTTCCATTTTCTGCCTACGACTCACGCTTTTTCCATTGCCGCTGCGGGATGCAATTTCCGGTGTCTCAACTGCCAGAACTGGCAAATCTCACAAATGAGTCCGAAAGAATCCGCCAATAGTGACTTGATGCCGGAAGCAGTTGTCAATGCGTGTGTCACATCCGGTTCTGAATCCATCGCATACACGTACTCCGAACCGACAACATTTTACGAGTATGCATATGATACTGCAAAATTGGCACGCGATAAAAATATCCGCAACGTGTGGAAGTCGAATGGATACATCAACGAAAAACCTTTACGGCAATTATGCAAGGTGCTCGATGGGGCAAATATCGACCTGAAAACATTTGATGATGCGATGTATGCCAAACTCAGTTCCGGCAAACTCGCGCCGGTTCTCAGGACGATAAAAGTGCTGCGCGAAGAAGGTGTATGGCTGGAGATTACGAATCTTATCATTCCAACGTGGACGGACAACTTCGATACCATCAAACGAATGTGCGAGTGGTTGTGTGCCAACGGTTTATCCGATGCGCCGCTGCACTTTAGCAGGTTCACACCGCTTTACAAGCTCAGCCAGCTTCCCTCCACACCGACATCGACATTGGAACAAGCATACGACATTGCAACGAAGTCAGGGATCCAGTATGTTTATGTAGGGAATGTCGGCGGTCATTGGGCAGAGAACACCCGCTGCCCCAAGTGCAAGAAGATTGTTGTTGAACGAAGCGCGTTGACAGTCCTTGCCAATCACATTACACAAGGGAAATGCAAGTTCTGCGGAGAAAAAATTCCCGGCGTCTGGCGATAGTCAGGTATTTTATTATATTTTATATATCAACATATGAAAACCATAAGGTGCACACAGGAGATTATTCTTGATGGTACTTCATCATGGCAGCGGTTTTTTCTTTTAAAGGCATGAAAGGATTTCAAATGGCAACACCTGAATTAGTTTTTTTTGACGGCAAGATAGTTCCTTATAAAGAAGCAAAGGTCGGTGTGTTAACGCACGGATTGAATTACGGCACGGGTATTTTCGGCGGTATCCGCGGCTACTGGAATGACGAAGAGAAACAAATGTTCGTTTTCCGGCCTCTCGATCATTACAAACGCTTTCTCGATTCCGGCAAGCTGCTGCGGATGGAACTTCCGTACACAAAAGAAAATTTGACAGAAGCGACGCTCGAATTGATCCGAAAGCAAAATTTCCGCGAGAATGTTTATATCCGGCCGCTGGCGTTTTATGGCGATGAAATTATCGGAGTTCGTCTGCACAACTTAACACCGCGGATGTCCATCGCGGCGGTTCCCTTCGGAAAGTACATTGAACAGGAAGAAGGTGCGCACGTAACGATTTCTTCGTGGTGGCGTGTGGAGGATAATATGACACCTGCGCGCGGGAAAATAGTCGGTGCGTACGTTAATTCCGCACTCTCCAAAACCGATGCGCAGCTTTCCGGTTTTGACGAGGCAATTGTGCTGAGTCAGAACGGCCACGTCTCAGAAGGATCCGCCGAAAATATTTTTATGGTGAAGAACGGCGTCTTCATAACTCCGCCGGTGACGGAGAATATTTTAGAAGGGATCGTGCGCCGTACGTTTATACAATTGATACAGGACGAGTTGGGAATGCAGGTGCAGGAACGCTCCATCGACCGGACGGAATTGTTCCTTGCGGATGAACTCTTTTTTGGAGGAACCGGCGTCCAAATGGTTTCAATCACAAAGATCGACCATCGCCTTATTGCTGATGGTAAGATGGGACCGCTCACGCTGAAATTACGTGATTTATTTTTTGATGTTGTATTCGGTAGATCGGCAAAGTACCGTAACTGGTGCATGCCGGTGTATAAAAAGTAAAGATGACATTGTTGTATGAAATGAATCGAAAGCCCTGGAGAAATCACCTCATCGGGCTTTTATTTTCTACAACAGGTTTCCATGGAACACGGTCAAAACAAGTATCCCTTTTTTATATCGGTTTTGGTTCAATCCTCTCGCAAATTCTTCTTCTGAGGGAATTCCTCATCAGCTTCTACGGCAATGAATTGAGTATCGGCATCATTTTCTCTTGTTGGTTAGCGTGGATTGGATTTGGCAGCCTTATCGGAAATGTTGTCATCAAGCATACAAAAAACGTGTTCCGTCTCTTTCTTACTCTTCTTGCCGTATCGCCTCTCATAACATGTGCACAAATTCTCATGGTGAAATTTGTTCGCGTCATTCTCCATACCAATACCGGCGAATTTCTCTCGATGCTTGATTTACTCGGATTCTCCTTTATTGTTCTTAGTGCCGGTTCCTTTTTATGGGGATTGCTCTTCACGTTTGGCGCAAAGTCATTAGATTTTGAACATGATGAACTCTGGCTAAGTGTGAACAAAGCGTATATCATGGAGTCACTCGGAAGCGTTGTTGGCGGAATATTGTTTTCGTTCGTTTTTGCACCACTGCTTTCGACCATGCAGATCGTTTTTCTCATTGTTTTTATTGCTTGGGGTGTTGTGTTTTGGGTTGAGTTTATTGGAAAGAACTGGCTCAAAATATTTACCTTCACAGGTATGGTTCTCGTGTTTTTCGTTTTTCTTCTGCCCATTCGATCGCTCGAACAGAAGATCGATGCTTTTCAGTGGTCGTTCATCAACGACAAGTTGACATTCGTCCGCTCTATCGATACGAAGTATCAAAATCTCTCGCTCATGTCTCTGAAAAACCAGTATACCGTTTATGCCGACGGTCGGCCCGCGTATACATTCCCCAATGTATATGATGCTGAACTTTTTACACATGGAATTATGGTCCATCGTGCCGATGCAAAACGTGTGCTGATCATAGGCGGAGGATTCAACGGAGTATTGAGGGAAATCTTAAAATATCCAGTTCAAAATGTGGATTATGTTGAGATCGATCCTGCTCTTCTTCCGTTCGTTGAACCAGTGATGGATATTCAAGACCAGCAGGCGCTGCACGATCCGAGAGTGCGCATCGTTTTTATGGATGGAAGAGAGTTTTTGCACCGTCAATCGTCTTCCTTCGATGTAATTCTCATGAATGTTGGTGAACCAACGACAGCAAGTTTGAATCGATTCTATACGGTGGAATTCTTTCAACAATGTCGCCGGTCGTTAAATGAGAAAGGTGTTTTCGCTTTTTCATTTCCATCATCCGCCGAATATCTTGCGGATGAATTAAAAGACTTGGACGCCTCCCTTTACCAAACAATGAAATGCGTCTTCACGAACATATTGATTATTCCCGGGACGCATGCAGTCATGATCGGAACAGCAAGCGCCGCACCGTTCATTTCACTGCCGGATTCTCTTGCTCAACGCTTTACCGCCGCCGGAATATCTGCTGATTACTTTTCAAAATATATGTTTGAAGAACTCATGCCGCCTGATCGAATAAAGTTTATTACCAATACCTTGGCGGACGCAAAGAATATCCGCTTGAACACCGACAATAATCCTGTGACATATTATTTTGATCTGTTACTCTGGAATCGATACTTGCAGGGAAACAACCGGTTTTTTTCATCCATGACACCTTTTTGGATATTCTCTGCCGGCGGTGTTGGTTCTGGATTCATGCTGCTGCTGATTCTTATACGATGGGGACAACCGGAGAGACAAAGACAAATCGCACTTGCCATCACTATAACTGTTTGCGGAATGACAGGCATGGCATTGAATCTTCTCCTTTTGTTAAACTTTCAGGAAGTGTTCGGCTCAATTTATAAAATGGTCGGTGCTATGATCGCGGCAAACATGCTTGGTTTGGCATTGGGTACGCTTGTCGCTTCGCGACTCGTAAAGAAATATAAACAAAAGATTCTTTTGTTCACTGTCCTGATAGTGCTCGTCGGTGTTGTACTTCTGTTGCCAAATCTATTGAACTTCTTAGTGATTGCACAGTTCATTCCTCTTACACTCTTTATGACGATCGTGAGCGGCGGATTGATTGGAATAATTTTTGGGCTTACGAATCGAATGTATCTTCACAGGTCTTCACATACAGGGAGCATGTATGCGTTTGATGTGTTCGGTTCGTCTATCGGCGCATTAACGACATGCACTGTTCTGCTGCCAGTGCTGGGACTTCAGGGAACCGCAATCTTTCTTGCTCTCATACTGAGCCCTACGCTTGCGGCTACGGTGTTTATGGGTAAAACATATTGATATACTTTACCCTAATAAATGTTTTCCAATTGAAGCATTCGTAGAACTTGCTTATCGATCTTTGGAAGAGTTCCATCGTGAAGGCACGCTTGCGTGTACGTTGAAATAAATGAACGGCTTCCGGTCAATAATGTCGATGTCAGTGCAGGCCTGCCAAGGCGCGCGTCGATTTCGTACGCCATACGCATTCCGGCAGTAGCGCCGTAATTGCCTTCGAATGAACCGGAAAGATTGGAATTCATCATCAATTCCTGTGCCCGTGAGAGTGTTAAATTCGGCGAGGACATTTCTAAGAGAACACTGTTCAGTGCTTTTATTGCTCGTGCGGTGCCGTCAAACCACTGGCCGGAAGGAGTTCTATCTCCGAGATGTGTTTGTAGGGAAAGATAGTATGCAATGCCTTCGTTTTGAACCACATCCAATAATTGTTCAGCAATGTTTTTCGCTTTAGCTGAATCAGGTAAAGATTTTTGTAAAACTGAGAAAGCAGCATGAAAGCATTCGTGCGCTGTCGTGCTCAGCACTTCAATAAACTGAGCTTCTACGTTGTTTGGACCTTCAACGATACGCGCCAGGTTGACGACGATGATGGGCTCACCTTTTTCTTCACTGACAAAATTTGGAACATCGTAATTCCAAATGACGTGCCGCATAAACGCCGCGGCGCGTTCGTTTCCTATCACAACAAAATACACGGAAAATCTTGTAGAGATTTTTGCTTGCTCAGGAAAAAACGAGGCGATCGTTGCGACGATACGGCGGTCTAATTGACGGTGTTTGATTTCTAAGAGAAGTTTTCGAAGCTCCTGAATATGATTCTTTGCAGGAGAAAAACCATACACATCACTTTCAAATCTTGTATTATTTCTTGCCAGTTCAAGCTGCTGACGGAAGTCGTCGTCGGATTTTTCCGTGCGCGCAAGCATGACACTTGTTGCCGCGGCGAGCTGATTGCCGCGAAGCTCTGCAACATATTTTGTGTTTCCAGTCCGGTGGTCAAAATAATCTAACATTTGCTCGGCGGCGTTATAATCAACACCGAGCGAGAAATCGAAATTTGGATTTGTCTGTGAACGCAGTGTAAGCGGCAGAATGGACATCAATCCAAAATATATAAGAATAAAGAAGCCGGGTCTTGAAGAACACATTTCCTTGTCCGTCGAGTAAGAAATATTATAGTGAAAGATACGGTGAAACGAACCATATGTCAAACGCAGGATAATTAGAGAGTTCCAAATTTACTTATAGAGACAGAGATAATGGAAATCTCATTGAAGTCAATGGAACTCACGTAAAAGAATTGGCGGTAAATCTGGCCGGAACAATCCATGGTATGCACGTTATTGAACTAGATAAAAAAAACGATGTTGAATAAAAAAATATGGACAGCTTAAGTGCTCTCCATGAAAATCGAGTAAAATCTCTTACCGTCCTCATTATCGAATAATTTTGAAGTTAAAGTTTGGACTTTGATATTTTCCCATCAAAGTTACCCAAATGGGAAGTAGCATCTCTGTTGCCCGGGCTGTTGTTATGTCGCCAAGATCGATAATAGATTTCCAGCCGAACCAATCTCTTACTATCTCTGTAACCTTTGATTTGGCACCGGCATCGTTTCCACTGATGAAAATATCATGATCTCCATTGGCAACAAGTTGAGGATTGACCATAAGAACGCAATTCATCGTATTAAGTGTTTTCACGACTTTTACATCGGGAAAGGCGCGTTGTATTTGTTCGCCCAGAGAATTGGTGTTGCATACAGCAAGCGATGGGGGCATCCCCTTTGAGAAATCAAGAGCATTGGCAATATCAATAAGAATTTTATTTTTAAGATTATTGGCGCCCGCAAGTTTCAATGCTTCCAGAGAAGCCACGCCATGAGTGCAATTAAACACAATTTCACCGAAAGCCGAGGCATCGGTAAATGTGCCTTGAGATGCTCTGGTTCCGTTCTTTTTTACCCACGCAGCGGCTTTTTCATTTAGTACTGTCCGCGATCCCATTTTGACATTGTGACCAAGCTGAACAAGTTTCGTTCCGATCGAATCGCCGACCATACCCGTACCAAGAACTCCTATATTCATAATCTTTCTCCTCTTCGTGTGATACGTTCAACCTTTCATAGTCGAACATCCATACAGAGGCATAAGGTTCCGCAGATTGTTCATAGAGAATTGATTGTCAGCGTACTTTGAAATAACGGGGAGAATCAAAAAAACCGGTTATTGGGAAAAAGAATTTTGAATAATATCTATTTCAAATCAAAGTCTATGTCCATCATTTGGTAATGTGAACGTTTCAAACCGACTAACTCGTACGTCCGTTTGGCATGGTTATTCGATGTGTCGACGTAAAGACGCAGGCCGCAAACATCGCCACGGGTTCGGGCGAGCGATTCGACATAGTGATAAAGTTTGTGAAAGATGCCATTCCTGCGGTATTCCGGTAAAACGTACACGCTTTGAATCCACCAAAATGTTGCGTTGCGCCAGTCGCTCCATTCGTATGTGATCATCAATTGGCCGACAACGCTATCACCAATTTCCGCGAGATAGTAAATGCCTTTCGACGAATCTGCAAGCAAGGCATCCGTGCCTCTCCTTAGCAGTTCGCGGTCCAGGTCAATATCTTCAGTTTCTTTCGCCATGAGCGCATTGAATTCAGCAATGATCATTGCATCAGAAACTGCCGCAGGCCGGATAATAATGGTCATTGAAATATCTCGAATATATACTTCATCACTTTTGCGGTTTCATTATATGAATTGTTAAGTCCATGGTAATTGTAATTGTTCTTTTCTGTCAGGCTGGTAATAAACCAAGACGTTTCCTGAGTTAAACGATTTTGTTTTTATGAGTTTGAGATTATGCCTGTCACTAATTCCTTGGAATACTGATTTACCGCTCCCCAAGATAACAGGATTTATCATAATCCGGTATTCATCAATCAAGTCTGCTTGTATAAAAGTTGCTGCCAGGTCGGAACTACCGAATATCGCTATCTCTTTGCCCGGCTGACGTTTGAGTTTCGAGACCTCTTCTGTGATATTCTCTTTTATGATTCTTGTATTGTTCCAATCTGCCTTCTCCAGGGTTTTTGAAAAGACAATTTTGGGTATCATATTCATTTTGTGAGCAATGATTGGATCGTTCTTTACTGCGATTTCGGTCGGCCAGTAATGAGCCATAAGTTCATACGTCACTCGCCCAAAGAGAATGATATCCGTATCATTCAGCTGATGCTCGGCGAATTCATTGAATTCACTATCAACGTTATGCCAATCGATTTCTCTCTTGGGACCTTCAAAGAAGCCATCGAGCGTGATCATATTGAATACATAAATTTTTCTCATATCGATACTATTGAAATTCCACAAAGCCTTTCAGCGATGTTCCAATAATGTGTGTCCATCCTTCGGTAAAACTTTCTTTTGCAAATGCTTTGTTGTCGTTCGGGAATGTTTCCAATCCTTGATGTGTCAGAACCAATCTGGTATTATTCCCTACTTCAAACAGTTCAAATGTAACAAAGGAGTTGCCTTCATACCCGTCGTATCGCCAGCTGTACGTAAGCTTTTTCCCGGTGATCATTTCTGTTACCTTGCATAGATGCAAATACTGTTTATTGTCGTCTCCTCCTGTAAAGCGAAATTCAAATCCAATATCAGGTTTGAATTCTGCAATGTTGAAATACCAATGTCTCATATCATGTTTGTCGGTGATGGCTTTCCACACTATTTCGCTCGGTGCATTAAACGTTCGTTCGATGATCAATGGATCTGTTTTCATTGTCCGCCCCTAGTTATAATGAAAATTGTCATTGACGATCGACCATATTCCAAAATGTTTTGCGGATTCTTCCTGAACATGCTTGTTCTCCCGTATGAGATTATTTCTGTTTAGGATACGTGTAGTTTACCATCCATCTGATTCCAAACTTATCGCTGAGCATTCCAAAGTAAGCTCCCCAAAATTCATCCCGGAGAGGCGTCTCGGTCTTGCCGCCTTGAGAAAGTCCGTCAAATATTTTTTTTGCTTCTTCTTTACTCTCGGTCTCAATGGAAATAGAGAAATTATTCCCGGTCGTCAGTTTATGTCCCATAGACTCCAGGGCATCTGTACCCATAAGGACGTTCCCTTTCCCGATCGGTAAAGAAACATGCATTATTTTGTCCTTTTCTTTGGCAGGCACTTTGCCTGCTTCGGGCGTGTCCTTGAAACGTTGAATTGCAATGAATTCTCCGCCGAATACCGATTTGTAAAATTTAAATGCTTCTTCGGTATTTCCCGGGAAGTTTAAATAAGGATTGATTGTTGCCATGGTTTAATTCTTTTCGTATGATCAAAATATTTTGGATTTGTATTCATTCCCATCGCAGTTATTTCTTCACCGGTTCGTAGCACAGGAAGATATTTCCATTGAGGAATGTCCGTGTTTTTGTCAGTTTCATTCTTAGCTTCTTTTTGATGCCCTCGAACATCGTCCTCCTCTTGCCGAGTACAACGGGAACCATCACAATCTGGTATTCATCGATCAAATCCTCCTGCGCTAATTGTGAAACAATGCTGCCGCTTCCCATCATCACCATATCTATTCCGGATTCCTGCTTCATCTTTCGTATTTCCACTGCAGCGTCGCCCTTCACTAGTTTTGTATTGTTCCACGCTGCTTTGTCCATCGTTCTTGAGAACACAACCTTGGGTAGATTGTTCATCCGTTCTGCTACAAGAGGATCATTCTTGATCGCAAGCGGTGTCGGCCAGTAGCCTGCCATGAGCTCATACGTAATCCTGCCAAACAAGAGTACTCCTCCGCCTTTCGCATTCTTCTCAACAAATGCATTGAATTCCGTATCTTTACTATGAGCCCAACTCATTTCACCGTTCCCGTCTACAAAATACCCGTCAAGTGACATGAGATTGAAAACGATTAATTTTCGCATTGGTGTAAATCCTTTTGATTTCATAAAGCTCTTGTCTCCCTCCCATTATTGTGATGTGAATATCGAATATGACAATTTCTAAAATTCATTAACGGCTTTTTTTCCATTTTGCATCGATGCTCCATCGTCCTGCGCCGGCGGCTGAGAAGTAGAGCCAGACGAAACAATAGAGTACTGCCGGAACGCCGCCATTCAGAACCGGCCAGATGCTACCGGGGAAATGGAATTGAATATATGCTACAGCCATCTCACCAGCCAGTATGAAAGCAACAGGACGCGTGAAGAGGCCAAGCAGGAGCAAAGTACCGCCGAACGTTTCGAGTACTGCTCCAAATCCCAATTGCGATATCAAAGGGACCGTGACGCCATTCGGCGGAATTCCGGCAGGGAAAGCAAAGAGCTTCGTTGTGCCTGCCAGGATAAACATGAACGCCGCCACAATTCGAAGCACACTCTGTAGACGGGAATCCCATCCCGTCCAAAATACAGTACGATTCGCTGGTCCGGAAATATTTTTCAATTCCTTTGCAATGAACTCTTCAAGGCGTACCAGGCTTTGAGTCCAGCCAATTTCCTGTCCTGCCAGGTACGGCGCTGCTTCCGGTGTAATATCCGAGACGCTTGTATGCATTATGAGCTTCGTCTTCCCGTCCTGATCGGCAAAGGTAATGGTGTTGAATACTTGAAAGAGCGGTTTACCGTTCTTGTTGAGTGCAGCGCTGGTAAAGACCAGAAGCGATGGTTCGATGATCTCGAGATACTTGCCCGACATCGGATAGATGGTTCCGTCGGGGCCGCGCATGTCGATATATATCTTTCCGCCGGGGTGTACATCTATTTCGCATACCGGATTTGTAAATCCTTTCGGTCCCCACCATTGTGCAAGAAGATGGGAGGTTGTCCATACCTTCCACACGAGGGATCGAGACGCAGGAAGAATGCGTGTAAGAGTGAGTTCCTTTTCTATTGTTTTCGTAATGAACTTTTCCTTTCATCATATGCAAATACTTTCCGTTTTGCAGGTATGGTAGTCGGAATATTTTACTTCCGTAATGTTTTCATGAATTCTCAATGAACTTTTTCATTGTATCAAGCGTGGCATCCCAATTTTATTCTGAATGATTGTACATAGTTTCATTTGCAAAATTGGTTTGTGTAAGGGTCAGCATTGTGTCATGGTCTTTTGGTGTCAAGTCAAATGTGATTATGGAATAATTCTCGGGATTGTCCGGCAAGCCTGAAAAAGCGCTCCAATAGTCATACCGAAGGATCTTTTCAGCTTCAAGATCCAGGATTGTCCCTTTGTCTTTATATTCAGCCCCCTGCCATTTTCCGGTAAAAATGATTGGACTTCCAACTTTCCAGTCAGAAATAGTATTCGTTCCGTATAACCACTGTTGAATGAACTCGGGTTTTGTCAAAGTCTCCCACACTTTTGACGCAGGTGCCTTCATGCTGATAGTTTTATTTAGTGTCAATTCTTTTTTTGTCACAATCATATGGCTTTCCTTTCACTGCATCGAGAAGTTATTTTGATATGCTTTATGCTTTGAGAGATATATCAAATACATCAACACCTGAAAATCATCCGAAGTTTCAACAAAAGAATAAAAAGTCAAGGATGGTACGATATCCAAGGAGAAGACGAAGCAGGCTGAAGGAACCAATACTTTGGAGCCTTTAAAATTATTCCGTAGCTTTATAGAAGGATTTATTGAATAATAGAGGAAAAACCATTGCGAGTTGTCGTAGCAGGCGGGAGCGGTTTGATCGGAAGAAAATTGATTGACAGCCTTCTTCAGGCGCATCATGAAGTTACTTTAATTTCGAGAACACCGGAAAAGGTCATGAAATATTTTACCGGCGTATATGCGAGATTCTGGGACACGAAGAATATAACCGCTTTGACCGATATTCTTGATGGTACCGATGCTGTTATCAATCTTACCGGAGAATCTATTGCCTCAAAACGGTGGACACAAATTCAAAAGGAACGAATTCTTGGCAGCCGCATTGAATCAACACAAGCAATTTTCGGCGCAATCAGACACTCTCAACGCAAACCTTTGGTGCTGTTGAACGCTTCTGCTGTTGGGTATTATGGCAATGTGCCGGAAGGCGAAGTGACTGAATCCGCCCCGCAAGGAACAGGATTTCTTGCTGATGTCTGTTCCCTGTGGGAGTCAGAAGCTTTGAAGGTGCAAGAATTCGGCGTGCGTGTCGTTCTACTGCGTACAGGAATTGTTTTAGATAAACAAGGAGGTGCGCTGCAAAATATTCTTCGGCCGTTTCGATTTTTCATTGGCGGACCGCTGGGATCCGGCAGGCAATGGTTTCCATGGATTCATCTTCAGGATGAGGTAAGCGCAATTCTCTTTGCGATGGAGAATGAACATATTACCGGTTCATTAAATCTTGCCGCGCCGGAATCCGTACGAATGACGGATTTTTGTAGAACGCTGGGAAGAATTCTTCACAGGCCATCGTGGATGCGTGTGCCTGCATGGACGTTGAAGCTCATGCTTGGTGAAATGGCTGAACCACTGTTACTTCACGGACAGAAGATGATTCCTCAAAAATTGATTGATGCCGGATTTCAATTTCAATTTCCGAAACTTGAAGATGCGCTGAGAGATCTGCTTGCTTAGCGAAGTGGTACACGAAATTGAATTTTCGCACTGCCGCCAAGTTCATCTGAAACATCAAAATCGTAGAGTGTAGCGCCGACATAGGCGTCAATGATATTGAGGAGATACGTTAGGCCAAGATAGAGAATAAATTCGTCTCGCTGATCGCGATAAAAATCGCGGTTACTTAACAGTTGCTGATTGCCTTGGTGGGCTATTGTATCTAACCGTACCGACTCCGAGAATTTTCCCCGAAAATCTGCATATTGATTATTCGCTTTAATTGCTATCGAACTAAAGTAGACGCCAAATCCCCAAAATATCGGAATAGTGTAATACCGATGTGCGTACACCTGTCCTGCTCCGGGGAGAAGAGCAGAGAGAAGCATCGCTAATGATCCGGATTTGGCGTTCACGTCAGAGATGAGCTTTATTTTGCCTCCTCGAACGCCGAGAGAGTCTATTGCTTTGTATTGAGCGTCTGTGGTATCCGGTTTGATCAAAGCCGATGTGACTTTGCTTTGTGCAGCGGCATTATTGTATAAAATAATAAAAATGAATAATGCCGCGATGAGCGGCGTTACCAAATAGCTTTTCGCTGAGAGGTTTTTCAAGACGGCGGTTATTTCTCAACAAGGGCAATAGCTTCAATTTCGACACGAATGTCGCGGGGAAGCCGTGCTGCTTCTATGGTGCTGCGTGCCGGAGCCGAGGCTCCAAGAAACTCTGCATACACTTCATTCATGGAAGCGAACTCGTTCATATCTTTCAGAAAGACCGTCGTCTTCACGACGGAAGCGAGTGAAGCTCCGCCGGCGAGAAGAATAGCTTCAAGGTTCTTCATGACCTGCCGTGTTTGTTGCTTGATATCGCCTTCCACTATTTTTCCGGTCGCAGGATCCATCGGTCCCTGACCGGCGGTGTAAAGAAATTTTCCGTCTGCCAGAATTGCCTGACTGTAAGGGCCAATGGGCGCGGGGGCTTTATTGGTTAGTATTTTTTTGATATTCATAGGCATCGTTGGTTTACAAACTCCATGTTTTCCATGAGAGTTAATTCTCTTTCAAGGAAGGACTGAAGTAAAATCATTCTTTTATCCGACCCCATCCTAATCCTCTCCGATAAGGAGAGGAAATTATTCTCTTATGTATAATGAACAGACCGACTTTTTACTGCGTACAAATCGCCAGTGAACCAATTATTATTTTCCGGAGAACAAATCCATCAGCCTGTCAAAATCGTCGAGCGAATAGTATTCCACGATGATCTCACCGCGTCCTGATCCCTTCGTTCTTACTTTGACTTTCGTACCGAGCGCCTGACGCAAACGTTCTTCTAAGCTTTGAATGCTTGCAGATGCATTGTTGCTTTCTTTGTGCGGTCCGGATTTTTTCTTGGGTTGTTGAGCAGAGCGGACAATATCTTCCACTTTTCTCACGGAGAGTCCGCCGTCGATTATCTTTTCGTACAGTCTCAGTTGTACTCGTTCATTCGGAAGAGCGATGAGCGCGCGCGCGTGTCCCATGGAAATTTTTTCTTTACGCAATCCATCCTGTATTTTCACCGGTAATTTCAACAGGCGGATAAAATTCGTAACGGTACTTCGGTCTTTGCCGACGCGTTTCGCAATGTCATCTTGTGTCAACCGGCATTCATCAATAAGGCGTTGGTAAGCGTTGGCAATTTCCATCGAGTTCAAATATTCGCGCTGAATGTTTTCAATGAGTGCAATTTCCAGCATATCTTCGTCGGTTTCGACGGCAATGATGTAGGCGGGAATCTGCCTCAGGTGTGCTGCTTGAGTTGCGCGGAGACGCCGTTCACCGGAAATAATTTGATACCCCGTATCAATACGTCTTACCGTAATCGGCTGAATGATGCCTTTTTCTTGTATGGAACGCGTGAGCTCTGCAAGCGATTCTTGATCGAAATCAGTGCGTGGCTGAAACGGGTTCGGATGAATCTTTGCAATGTCGATACTGGCAATGATGCCCGTCTCGCCTGTATCGTATCCAACGGAGCCGTCTCTCACATTCACTTCCATCCGCGGATTCTTTGGGATAAGTGCATTCAGCCCGCGTCCGAGAACTGACTTTTTTTGATCGCTCATAAATTTATGGTCCGATGAAAGTTTTTTCATGGAAGAGTGGTTCGATGGCAAAGAATTTGTTGTTCTTTAATACTTCTTTTGCCAGTTCCATATAATTGCGCGTGCCGATGCAGATGGCATCGTAAAGAATAATCGGTTTGCCGAAACTTGGCGCTTCGCTTAATCGGATATTGCGTGAAACAACCGTTGCGAAAACTTTATCGCCGAAGTAACGTTTCACTTCTTCCACAATTTGGTTTGAGAGCCGGAGGCGTGAATCGAACATCGTGAGCAGAACACCTTCGATGTCCAGGTTGGGATTCAGCGTTTTCTTGACCATATTGATGGTGTTGAAAAGCTGACCGAGTCCTTCCAATGCAAAGTACTCACACTGAACCGGAATGAGGACAGAATCCGCTGCCGTTAAAGCATTGAGTGTCAACAAACCTAGCGAAGGCGGACAATCCACGATGACGAAGTCGAAACGGTCGCGCACCGGAAGAAGAGCGTTGGTGAGCAGGCGTTCACGATTTTCCATTTCTACCATTTCAATTTCAGCGCCGACGAGATTAATATGCGATGGAAGAACTGATAAGTAAGGCATTTGTGTCGGCTGAATTGCCACCGCTGCTTCAACTTTTCCAACAATCACTTCGTAAATTGTTTTTCCATCTATACCAGCAGAACCGACGCCGCTCGTTGCGTTTGCCTGGGGATCATTATCCACCAAAAGAACCCGCTTCTCCGCTGCAGCGATGGAAGCTGCCAAATTTATAGCGGTCGTTGTTTTGCCAACGCCTCCTTTTTGATTCGCTACGACGATTATTTTTGCCACAATGGTTCAGCTATCTTTATAATGAATGGTTGTGAAAAAATATAATGTTTTTTGCCTGTCCAAGCAAACCGCTTTGCTACGCCGAAGTATGTTGAGAAGATGAACTGTTTGCTGATTCGCACTTCTTGCGGAAGACATCCGGCACGGCGGAAATCTTCCGTGTATGCTTGTTGAAGAACGCGATGCCGGTTTTCACACGGGAGATTTCTTTCCGTGTTGATGTATTCGTAAGCCGGAAAATAAAATCGCAATGAGTCATTTGAAAATCTGCCGTTCCTACTTCCACTATCAATACATCTCCATAAAATCCTTCCGACGAATAGACGATGATTGCGTCTGTCATGATAATTCCAGTCCCCTCGATATCAAGTTCCGAATAACCGAAACTCCGGAGAAATTGGATGCGCGCCTCATGCACAATGGAAAGTAGGGCATCGTTGCCAAGGTGTCCGCCGTAGTTTACGTCGCTGATGCGGATTGGAATTTCAGTACGGAAAGGAAATTTGGCTGGAAGCTGGAGTTTGACTCGTCCCATATGTCGTCCATTTATGATTGTAGAGTATCAATCTTTGCTGAATAATAATGAAATGTTTGGAATGAAAAATGAAAAATTTAAAAATTGGAACCTTAAAAGTAAGGAACAATGGGGGGCAATGAGAGGATGATCCGTTCATGGCCTGTAACTTCATCCGCATGTTTGCCGTAGAGAATGAAAGAATATAACAAGGAGGTTCCCATGTTCACATTTATACTTTGGATCATACTTCTTTTTTTATGCTGGCCGTTGGCGTTGTTGGCGCTGCTCCTGTATCCCATCATTTGGATTCTGATGCTTCCGTTCCGGATCATTGGTTTAACGATGAATGGACTTTTTTCTTTCCTTACTGCGTTGATTATGCTGCCCGGGAGAGTTCTTCATGGACCGGGAGCAAAGCGATAAAAATAGAAATTTTGTAGTCCGCAAAAGTCCTTACAGTGTTTTTCCTCGCTCTCATATAATATTTCAACCGATCTTTCGTTGCAATTCGATATATTTTTTGGTAATCTTTCATAGATAATTATTTGGTACCTATCTCTGTGCATCATCAAATATTCCGTATAGTCCTCATTATGCTCGCTGCTGCGCCCATTATTGTGCGCACACAGGATATTGCCACCCCGCAGGCTCGGATAACCATCATCAAACCGGATTTTCGTGAATCAAAACAGCGATATCCTCATTTGAATTTATTCCGCTCGGTGAGACGGCCGCGCGTTGCATTAGTGCTCAGCGGCGGCGGCGCGCGCGGTATTGCTGCTATTGGTGTTATGAGAGTATTAGAGCAGAATAATATACCTGTCGATCTCATTGTCGGAACGAGCATAGGCAGTGTTATAGGTGGTTTGTACGCGATGGGATATTCAACCGATCAACTGCAGCTTTTGGCAGATACGACGAATTGGGACGATCTTCTCAGTTACAGCGACGATTCGAAACGCCGTGATCTTTTTCTCGATCAAAAGATTGCGCGTGACAAAAGCATTCTTGTGCTGCGTTTTGAAGGTTTGGAGCCGGTTCTTCCGCAGGCATTTTCTACAGGTCAGCGTTTGTCAATGTATCTCAACCTTCTTACATTGCAGGGACTTTACCATCCCGATCCTAGTTTTGACGACCTTCGTATTCCATTCCGTGCGGTTACGACGGATCTTTTAACAGGTAAAAAGTTCGTGATCAATAGCGGTGATATGACGGAAGCGCTGCGTGCCAGCATGGCAATACCATTATTATTCAACAGTATGCCGCGGGATTCTATGCAGCTTCTTGACGGCGGCTTGCTCGATAATCTTCCCGTAGATGTCGCCATTGCAGAAAAAGCGGATATTGTTATTGCTGTTGATATGGTAAGTCCGCTAAGGCCAAGGAGCAAACTTAATGCTCCATGGGAAATTGCGGATCAGATTACAACGATCATGATGCAGGAAGCAAATAAACTTGCGCGCGCAAAAGCAGATGTTGTCATTACACCGAGATTAGGCGATCATTTGGCTTCTGATTTCACCGGGATAGATTCGTTGATTACTGCCGGGGAATATTCCACCCAAGAATTAATTCCCGCTTTGAAAAAACTCATAGATTATCGCACGTTCCGATTGTATGATGCAGAGAGCAACGTTCGGTTCGAATCGCCCCGGTTCTCTTGGTTAGATTCATTGCCGTCGGCTTTTCAAGATAGTCTACAAATGTACGAAAGGCGCGGATGGATAACGGAAATAGAATTGCACCGCTTCGTGAATGATGTATACGCGAAAGGTGATTATGCATCTGTTGACGGTACAGTAGAACAACGTGCAGATTCAACGATTATTGAAATACACAACACCGATAATCCAATTCTACGGAATGTAGAAATTTTGGGCAATAAAATTTTTAATTCCGATACGCTGTTGAGTGTGTTTCAGCCGGTGATAGGCAGGTATTTAAACTTGCAATCTCTGGAGCGCGCTCTTGAACGGTTGCTTGCAATTTACCGCACTGCCGGGTATTCCCTTGCCCGCGTGACTGATATCCAATTTGATCCTTTATCAGCGACAGCCGTGGTGTCGCTTGATGAAGGCACGATCTATCGTATTGATATTAGCGGCAAAAAAAAGTCCCGTGATTGGATTATTTGGCGCGAACTGCCTTTTAAAGAGCGGAGTCTTTTCAAAATATCAAATGTCGCCAAAGGAATCTCAAATCTCTATGGCACAAATCTTTTTGAGCAGATACTTGTTACGTCTCAGCATGAAGACAGCACCGGAAAGCTCAATATCACAACCGTCAAGGTGAGGGAGCGAAGCACGGAGCTGATTCGTTTCGGTTTGCGCGTGGATAATGAACGTAATATTCAGCCATCGATAGATATTCGAGATGAAAATTTATTTGGGGCAGGCGCAGAACTCGGTTTACAGATTGGCGGAGGCACCCGTAACCAGACGTATCTTGGAGAATTAAAAGCGATTCGGATTTTCAATTCCTACATGACATTTAGTATCAAAGGGTATTCTCTTATCCGTGATGTGAACGTCTATGATGATGTGCCATCGAGTGATCCAGATCTGTTTGAACGTGAAAAAGTCGGAGAATATCGGGAGGTGCGAAATGGCGGCTCGGCAAGTTTTGGTGCACAATTAGAACGATTAGGAAGCGTGACCATTGAAGGCAGGTTGGAACGGCACAACGTGTATAATATTTACAATCAACCCTTTACGATCAACGATCAACTTTTTACAAATCAAGAATACAACTTTTCATCTATCCGATTTGGCACAAACGTCGATACACAGGATAAATTGCCGTACCCTACCGACGGTGTCGTTATTAATTTCTCCTATGAAACGGCATTAATAAAGCTGGTCAATGCTGTAGGATTCACAAAAATGTTTTTTTCATACGAAAAATATCAAACCATCGTCAAGAATCATACGCTTCATCCAAAGGTTATGATTGGTGTCGCGGATGAGACATTGCCTATTAGCGAGCAGTTCTCGCTGGGCGGACAGCAAAATTTCTTCGGGTTCCGGGAAGACAATACACGCGGAAAACAGTTGGTGGCGGCGAGCTTGGAATACCAGTACAAGCTCCCATTCTTAATTTTATTCGATGCATACTTCAAAGCACGTTACGATTTAGGAGCAATGTGGGCAAAGACGGAAGAAATACGTTTAGAAGATTTTAAGCATGGTATTGGCATTACGCTCGGTTTAGATACGCCTATCGGACCAGCGGATTTTTCTTTGGGAAGAAGTTTTTATATTCGGAATGATTTGTTGCATCGCCCGGTGAGCTTTGGACCTTTTGTTTTGTACTTCAGCATAGGGTACCCGATTGCCGGAGTGGTGAGAAATTAACATATATCGGATGTATTCTTTGAGTAGGATCAAGAGCAACTTGTTATACTCATAAACCGTATCCATGAGTAGTAAGTATTGATAGACATTATTCGAGATCAATGATGACAAATCCCTTTTCTCATATATCTGCACGCTCCATCAGAGTCATCTATACGCTGATGGCAATTGTCGTGCTCGGTGTTTGTCTGATTAATTTTTCACTGCAAATGTTCGTGCATCTTACCGGGAATGATCAATGCCGCTGGATATCGAAAGGGGAATCACGTTTATTGATTACTGATGTTAAGCCCGGTGGTGTTACAGAACAAGCAGGTATCAAGAACGGTGATATTTTAATAAAAATTGATGGGCAGCGCTTTACCAAGGACTTCAATGCTCAAGCAATGATCAATGCCAAAGTGGGATCGTATGTAACATACACGATAGAACGAAACGGCGCGCAATTCGATACACGTATTCTGATTCTCAAATTGATTAATTTAGGCTTTCTCGCACTATTCCTTTTTGGACTTGGTTTTCTTTTTGTCGGATATGTCGTTGTTATGGCGAAGCCGCAGGGGAGCATCCAGAGAATGTTTGCCCGTTATAGTATTCTCTCGATGCTGTTTTTCGGACTTTCAGTGTTGAATCAGAACCCTCAAACAGATCCTCGCTGGCGAGTGATACTGTTAGGAGGATCATTTCTTGTAGCTTCATTTTTCGGACCACCGTTGTTTATACGTTTTTTCCTTTTCTTTCCTGTAAAACGAAAAGGACACAAGAGCATCGGACTGGCAATCTTACTTTATCTCCTGAGTTTGCTTTTGACAGTTGTCATTTGGAGATCTGTGAGAGGTGCTGATAATCAATTGCTGATTATCATTGCTGGCCTTACCCGCTTTGGATTTTTCTTTACCGGATTTGGAATCTTTATTCACAGTTATTTCCATTCTGTATCTTATGAACGGCGGGCGCAGCTTCGCCCTGTGCTCATCGGCGTTGCGATATGTTTGTTAATATTTGCATACGTTTTTGTTGTGCAGACGAATGACCCTCTTGCACCATTTCTCAACCCCCCGATCATCTACCCGGTCATGTTGCTTGTGGCAGTGCCTGTATTTTTTGGATATGCAATTTTTCGGTACAAGTTGATGGATGTGGATGTCGTTATCCGGCGAAGTTTGATTTATGGAACTGTCACAGCATCTCTCGCAGCTATTTATCTGGTCTCAGTCTATGGTGTTGGCACACTTGTAAATTATCTTTTTGGTGCGCAGGATAATCAATTGCTCATCGTTGTATCTCTTATTGTTGTAGCTTTTGTGTTTGATCCCGTCAAGCAGCGTTTTCAGAACTGGATAGATCGAATATTCTTCCATGAACGCTACGATTACCAAAAAGCATTGCTGGAATTTACACAGGAGCTTCCACGCCTTATGGAAATGGAACACATCCTCAACTCGATTGTCTCACGCCTCTCCTCAACAATGCATATCGAAAAAATATCGGTTTTTATTTGCGGAGAGAAGGAAGGATGCAATTCGGCTTCACAGAATCTGGATCATGCAGACTGTATGTTTATCGACGGCGACCATACATTGATGGCGCTTCTGCAGAAGACACGCAAACCGGTAGATCTCCATTTACTTGATGATGAGTATGATAGCACCGAAATACGGGATGAAGAAAAACGGAAACTTCTTCACGCCGGGGTTGTTCTTTCGGTACCGATGTTTCTGCAGGATCGATTGGTGGGATTCATTAATGTCGGGCCAAAAATGTCAGGCAAAGTCTATTCTCAGGAGGATATCAACTTGCTGGCGACGGTTGCAGGACAAGCCGCCATTGCTATCGAAAATTCGCGCCTGCATAAATCGGAAATCGATCAGCAGCGTGTTAAAGAAGAGATGGACCTCGCACGGAAAATTCAGCAGGGTCTATTTCCAAAAACGAATCCGGAGATATCCGGCCTTGATATTGCAGGTGTGTCGGTACCTGCGCTGAGTGTCGGTGGCGACTACTATGATTTCATACAATTGAGTCCAAATAAAATTCTTGCTGTCGTTGCAGATGTCTCCGGCAAAGGGATGTCTGCCGCGTTGTATATGTCGAAGGTTCAGGGAATGGTCCAGCTTGCGGCACATATTTACAGGACCCCGAAGGAAATGCTCACAAATATAAACCGGCGTATCTTCGATGGCATGGATCGAAGGTCATTTATCACCATGATTCTTGCGCTCTTCGATATGAAGAAGAAAGAAGTGCGTATTTGCAGAGCCGGACATAATAAAGCTCTTTTTGCCGCAAATGGGAAAATTAATTTCCTAGAAGGCGGCGGTATTGGATTGGGATTAGAGCGCGGTCCGGTGTTCGAAGATGCGATAGAAGAAGTAAAAATCCCAATCAAGCCAGATAGCCTCTTTCTCTTTTATACGGACGGCATTACCGAAGCAATGAATGAGGAAAAACAGCAGTTAGGTGAAAAAGCCATCGTTGATTTGTTGAAGACGGAGAGGCATCTCTCCGCAGAAAGCATCCAGCAGGCGATTCTGACAAAAGTAGAAAAGTTTCGCGGCTCCGCCGAACAGCATGATGATGTGACCATGGTTGTCGTGAAGAGCAATAACGGAAAAACCAAAACCAAAAAATAATTACACATAATTCATTCGAGCACAGACACCAAAAGAGCCATTCGTATTAAAACACCGTTCTTGATCTGGCGGAAATATGCTGCGCGTGGATCAGTGTCTACTTTCGGTGATATTTCATTGAGCCGCGGCAGCGGGTGCATAAGAATTGCATTGGATCGCATGACGCTGATTGATTCCTCATCAATAAAATACCGCTTGAACGGTTTTTCGATAGAAGCTGCCGGAATTTTTTCTTCTTCGAAACGTGTCATATAGACAACGTCAACTTCCGGCAGAATTTTATGGAAGTCGCTTTCTAATGTGTACCAAACATTGTGGCGGTTCAGATAGTCGAGTATATCCTGTTTCATTTGAAGTGTTGGGGGGGCAACGAAATAGATTTTTATACGTTCATACTTTCCAAGTAAGTAAGCGAGAGAACGAACCGTACGCCCATCGAACAAATTGCCGACGAGAGCAACTTTGATGCCGTCAATAGTTTTTATTTCTTTATAGATGGTGTAGAGATCAAGCAACGCTTGTGTGGGATGCTGACCACCTTTGCCGTCGCCTGCATTGATGATGGGAATAGAAGAAAGTTCCGCCGCTCGTTGAACTCCTCCTACCTGGTTGTGTCTAAGAACGATAACGTCGGCATAGTTACCGACGACGCGAATTGTATCTTCCAGTGATTCACCGTGCGAGACAGAGGAAAAATCTTGCGCGCGTTCGGTGGACATAATTTTCCCGCCTAGCCGCAGCATGGCAGATTCGAATGAGAATCGCGTTCGTGTCGATGGTTCATAAAACAGCGATGCCATAATTTTGTGCTGGTAATCTAAGGTGCCGCCTCGCAGGATGATACTCTCCATGTGATCTGCAAGAATAAACAATTCATTCAGCATGGGAAGTGTAAATTGCTGGGATTCGATGATATGCTGGAGTTTCATAGATGGGTATCCTTGATCCAATACTTTTTTCGATTGACCAGAAGTCCAATCACAATCCCGCCAATAATTCCAAACCCAAGTATTGGTCCGTATATGCCGGTGATGATTGCATCCGGCAAGCTTAGCAGTAAGCCGATAAGTAATCCGGTTGCCCAGCCCGGAAGCGGTACTATCGTGTTGGGTATAAGAAAGCCGATAGAAAATCGATTGATGAACGCGCCGGCTAATGCCAGATGACGATCCGGTATATTCATAAAGAACATCGGTACGATGTCGATTATACCGAATGCAAGCCCGGCAATGACTCCTGTTTTTATTCTTGACATTGTTACTCCTAAAGAACATTACTTGGTAATTTTCGTTCCCGCTTCGCCATTGAGCGCGATGATGAGATGTTCCGGATCGGTAATTGTTACCATGGTGCCTCCATTGGCGAGAAAATCCATCGCGGCTTCAATCTTTGGTTTCATGCTTCCTTCGCTGAACTGTCCATCGGCAAAGTATTTCTTTGCTTCCGCCATTGTGATGTTGCGTAATTGCTGCTGATCCGGTCTTTTATAATTGATGTATACTTCCGGTACTTCGGTGGAAATGATAAAATGTTCTATACCTAATTTTGCGGCAAGCAAAGCAGATGCGCGGTCTTTATCGATGACAGCTTCAATGCCTTTCAAATCATCGTCTTCATAAATCACCGGAATTCCACCGCCGCCAACTGCAATAACGACGTTGTCGCGTTCAAGACAGCCTTTGATCACTTCAAGCTCAATGATGTCTTTGGGAAGAGGAGAGGCAACGACGCGCCGATAGCCGCGAGCGGCATCTTCAATAATACTCCAGCCCAAGTCTTTCCTTTTCCGTTCTGCGGTTTCCTTGGAATAGAACGGGCCGATTGGTTTGGTCGGACGCTGGAATGCGGGATCGTTCTTGTCAACAACCACTTGCGTTAGCACGGTTACAATCGCACGATGAATTCCGTGTTTCCAGAATGCCGACTGCATGGAATTTTGCAGCGCGAAGCCAATCTCACCTTGTGTCATTGCAACACAGATATCCAGCGGAAGTGCGTACGTCTGAGAGGATCCGGCTTCCGAACGCAGCAATTGTGCCCCGACTTGCGGACCATTCCCATGAGTGACTATAAGCGCAAATCCGCGCGCAGCAATTCCGGCGATAAACTCAGCAGTGATCCTAACGTTTTCGCGCTGCTCGGCTATTGTTCCGCGTTGTCCTGCGCGAATGAGCGAGTTTCCGCCGACCGCCACCAGTATCGAGTTTTTCACGACTCTTTCCCTTTAACAACGTGTAGAGAATTGCCTTTTGTGTATGAAGCCGATTCTCTGCTTCATCGAACACAATGGACTGCGCCGAGTCCATCACGTCATCAGTTACTTCTTCTCCGCGATGCGCCGGCAGGCAATGCATAAAGACTGCAGTTGGTTTTGCATTCTTCATTAATTCGGCATTTACCTGGAATCCGTAAAATGCCCTCATTTTTGCTTCGCGGTCTGCCTCTTGTCCCATACTTACCCATACGTCTGTATAAATAACATCAGCATCGCGTACACCTTCAACAGGATTTACTGAGAGTTCGATTCTCGCACCGGTTGATGCGGCAATTTCTTGGGCGAGATTGACAACATTTCCATCAGGTTGAAGTGCGGCCGGCGTTACGGCAGTAAAATTCATCCCAACTTTTGCAGCCAGCAGCATAAGCGAATGGCATACGTTGTTACCGTCGCCGACCCACGCTAATGTATTCCCTTTGAAAGAGCCGAGGTGCTCTTGTATGGTGAGAAAATCTCCAACTGCCTGGCAGGGATGTTCAAAATCTGTCAGTGCATTGACGATACAGGAATTTGCATGGTGTGCGAGGTCAATAACATTTTGATGAGAAAATGTTCGGATGACGATTGCATCGACCCAGCGCTCTAAATTTTTTGCGGTATCATAAATAGATTCACGTTTGCCAAGGCTGATATCTGCATTGGTGAGATACACCGTATGAGCCCCGAGTTGTTTTATACCGATTTCAAACGTGACGTGGGTGCGCAGCGATTGCTTTTCAAAAATTAATGCAACCGATTTGCCTTCCAATGATTTGGAAAACTTTTTCGGATTCGCTTTCATTTTTTTCGACAAGTCGAGGATCTGGAGCAGCTCTTTTCCAGACCAATCGGCGATAGTGAGAAAATCTCGTTTCATTTTATTATGTC
>Ga0182011_10000258_pt1 | contig 45155 bp, 40 predicted proteins | sample 711E1DmetaG_FD_120481 | JGI IMG/M metagenome (GOLD analysis project Ga0182011, IMG submission 120481) | Permafrost microbial communities from Stordalen Mire, Sweden - 711E1D metaG | ecosystem: Environmental > Terrestrial > Soil > Wetlands > Permafrost | place: Sweden: Stordalen | collected...
GAAATTCTAGAAAAAGGTGAAACGCCAAAACAGGAAACAAGGGGTTGGGATGAAGGTAAAAATGCTACAGTCTCGCAGAGAACCAAGGAAGAAGCCAATGACTACCGCTACTTCCCAGAGCCGGATATACCCCCGATTAGGTGGACAGAAAAACAAATTGAAAAACTTAATAATTCACTTCCGGAACTTCCTGACCCAAGACTGGCTAGATTTCAGAAAGAATACGGACTATCTGAATATGATGCTGAAATTTTAACTAAAGAGGTAGCTCTTGCGGACTATTTCGAGCGGGCTGTTAAAGATTCTCAAAGCAAAATTACTCCAAAACAAATTGCCAATTACATTATCAATAAAAAAATTGACACTGATAAGATTCTTCCGGCAAAATTAGTAGAAGACATCATTCAAGCAAACAAAACCAATGAGGTTGATTTCGACGAGCTGAGAACGGTTGTACGAAAAGTCCTTAAAGACAATCCAAAAATTGCCGAAGATTATAAAAATGGTAAAGAATCAGTCATTCAATTTGCAATCGGCCAGGTAATGTATATAATCAAGAAGAAAATCGATACAAATATCGTTAGGCAATTAATTTTGGAGGAACTAAAATGAACGGAGAACCAGGTACGCCAATCGAAATGACAGGAAGTACGCCTCCCCCCGCAAGAGCTAAAGGGCTTAGAGACGTTATTAAAAGTGCCCAAGAGATTGAGTCTAAAAGGGTTAAGGAAAGACCAAACGAAAGTAGAGTTCTTACCAGAAAACATGCGGTAGCTGCTGCAATGTTGGAGCATCAAACGAATAAATTAAAAAAAGCAGAAGTTGATGCGGATCATGACTCCCTTACGGGATTACTTAATAGAAGAGGCTTCGAAGAAGTTTTTCCCCGCGAAATTGCTATAATCAACCGATTGCACGTTAAAGAAGACGAATCTGGCGTCGGCCACCAAGACTCTAAAGCTTCAGTGTTATTTTTAGATATTAACAAATTTAAAGAGGTAAATGATCTTATCAGTCATGATGCTGGAGATGCACGTTTAGTAGAATTTGCTAAGATACTTCAAGCTTCAGTTAGGAAATCTGACATCGTAGTTAGATGGGGCGGCGATGAATTCTTAATAGTACTCCCTGGAAACGATCTTGCTGCTTCTAAGATATATTGGGAAAGTAGGCTTAAACGCATGCTTACAGACGGTAAATTCCTAGTTAGTGTTGGCTTATGCGAAATAGATCCTAAATTTCCTCAGGCTTCGCTGTCCCTTGCAGACGAACTCCAAAAACAGGCAAAAAATATTTCAAGAGCAAATTCCGACAGCACCCAATTGGTCCCTGCTGAGCAATAAACTATGGCCGACTTTGTACACCTACACAATCATAGCGAATTTTCTTTATTAGATGGTCTTTCAAAGGTTAAAGACATGGCTAAACGCGCCAAGGATTTGGGCATGAACGCCATTGCTATCACAGATCACGGTAACATGTATGGCGCAATCTCTTTTTATAAAGCTTGTCTGGAAGCAGGAATAAAACCCATCATTGGTGCCGAAATCTACGTTAGTAAACGGACAAGACACGATAAAGAAGCCGGCGTTGACTCCGATTCAAATCACTTAGTATTGTTGGCAAAAGATCTTCAGGGATACAAAAACTTGATGAAAATTATTTCCATCGCCAACCTTGAAGGTTACTATTATAAACCGCGAACCGACATGCAGCTTTTAAGAGAACACCACGAAGGTTTAATTTGTCTTACTGCCTGTTTAGGAGGATTTGTTTCCGAACCATTAATGAGCAACCAACAGGAAACAGCCGAAAAACGGGCAAAGGAGCTAAATGAAATCTTCGGTCAGGGAAATTTCTATCTGGAACTGCAAAAACACGTTAATCTACCTGATCAGGAAGTTTTGAATGCGAAATTGATAGAGATGTCGAAGAAATTAGGTATTCCTCTAGTCGCTACAAATGATAACCACTATGTGCACGATACCGACGCAGATGCCCAAGAAGCACTACTTTGCATTCAAACCCAAACTACCGTTGATACCAAAGGCCGGAAACTTTCAATGATCTCCTCTCCTGATTTTTATATTAAATCGCCTGAAGAAATGACCGGTTTGTTTGTCCAAACGCCGGAGGCAATTGAAAATACGGTCAAAATCGCCGCAATGTGCAACGTAGAAATCCCTTTGGGTAAATGGATTATGCCAATTTTGGAAGTACCCGATGGTAAAACGGCGGCCGAGTTTATTCAAGTTAAAGTTACCGAAGGCTTAAAGAAAAGATACAAAACAGTCACTAAGGAAATTACCGACAGAGCCGATTATGAACTGTCTATTATTCTTAAAAAGGGCTATGAAACATATATTTTAATTGTGGCCGATTTTGTCAACTGGGCCAAAGCGCAGGGAATAACCGTTGGTCCGGGAAGAGGTTCCAATGCCGGCTCAATTGTTTCTTATGCTTTAAGCATCTCCGATATTGATCCCTTATATTTTAAATTGCCTTTCGAAAGATTTCTAAATCCGATGCGGCCTTCTCCTCCAGATATTGACTTAGATTTTGCGGATAATCGGCGCGATGAAGTTATTGAATATGTCACCGAAAAATACGGCCGCGATAAAGTTGCCCAAATTATTACTTTTGGGACTATGGAAGCCAGGGGCTCGGTTAGAGACATCGGAAGGGTTTTGGGCTATCCTTACGCTATCCCCGATCGTATTTCAAAAATGATTCCGCCCGGCTGGCAAGGTCATGCAATGACTATTGATAAAGCGCTAGAACAGAGTCCGGAACTTAAGATTGCCTACAGTATTGAAGAAGATACCCGTAAAATCTTAGATTTAGCCAGGAAAGTCGAAGGCGTGGCGCGCCACGCATCGGTACACGCCGCCGGTGTGGTTATCGCCGATAAAGATATTACCGAGTACACGCCTCTACAAAGAGAGTCTAACGGTGACAAAATTATCACCCAATATGATATGTATTCTATTGGTGCTGATTACGACGGCGTCGGACTTTTAAAAATGGACTTTCTGGGACTTCGCAATTTGACTATTATTCAGGAGAGTTTAAGATTTATTCAGGCCAATCAAGGCAAAACAGTTGATTTTTCCACAATTCCGTTTGAGGACGTAAAAACATACGAACTTTTGGCCTCAGGTGAAACAACCGGCATTTTTCAGCTGGAATCTCCCGGAATGAGGCGGTATATCAAAGAGTTAAAACCAACCACAATTTTTGATTTACAAGCGATGGTGGCGCTTTACCGACCCGGTCCGATGGCTAATATCCCGGAGTTTATAAAGCGGAAGAATAATCCGAAACTAATTAAATATCCTGATCCAAGGCTGGAAGATGTTTTAAAAGAATCTTATGGCATCATCACCTTTCAGGATGATCTTTTATTAACCGCTATCAAAGTGGCCGGATACTCATGGTTGGAAGCAGACAAATTAAGAAAAGCCGTCGGTAAAAAGATTGCCTTGGAAATGAAAAAAGAACACGACCACTTTGTGCAAGGCTGCGTTGACAATGGCATGCAAAAACCAAAGGCTGAGGTATTATGGACGCTTTTTGAACCTTTTGCCGGTTACGGTTTTGGGAAGGCTCACGCCGCCTGTTACGCCACAATTGCTTTTCGTACCGCTTATTTAAAAGCGCATTATTCCGTTGAGTTTATGACCGCACTTCTAACCGCCGAATCCAGGGGCACAACTGGGCCGGTAAAAAATGAAAAAATTGCCCAGGCGGTGGCAGAATGTAAAAGACTAAAAGTTCAGGTTCTTCCTCCCGATATTAACAAATCGGACGAAGATTTTTCAATTGAGGAAGGCACGAGAATTCGGTTCGGACTTTCGGCAATTAAAAACGTCGGTACGGCAGCAATTAAAAACATAATTGAAAACAGAGCCAACGGAGATTTCAAATCTTTTGAGGACTTTTGTACCAGAGTTGAACTTAGCACTATTAATAAAAAGACTATGGAGAGTTTAATTAAGGCCGGCGCTATGGATTTATTCGGTAAAAGGGCGCAGCTTTTAATCGATTTTCCTGACATTGTCGACACTTCGACCAAAAAGAAAAAACAAGGAGTTAAAGGTCAAACGAGTTTATTTGGAGACGAAGTAAATCTTGACGCTTCACCAAAATCATCCGCTAAGGATTTTGAGGACTTTACCTCCGATGAAAAATTGGCTTTTGAAAAAGAGTTTTTGGGCCTCTATCTCACAGCTCATCCACAACTTGATAATTTAATGCGGATTAAGGGAGTCATTACTCATGAAATTGAACTTCTTGAAGAAGAAAAAGAGCAAACCGTTGTAACTGTTGGCGGTATTGTGGAAGCCGTCAGGCGTATTTTTACTAAAAAATCCGGCAAAGAGATGGCTTTCGTGACAATCGCCAACGAAAACGGCATCACTTTGGAATGCGTAGTTTTCCCTAAGATATTTGATATCTACAAAAGCTTCCTGGTTAAAGAAAGCGTCATCTTAATTGATGGAAAAATTGATTCCAAAAATGAAAAACCTGTCATCATCGCTGAAAAAATCCGGGGAATTAGAGATTTTTCTTCTTGACTTGGGAGGCTTTATTTTATCTATTCCAGGGGTAGACAGGTTGTCTGTTTTGATCTCTAGCTACAACAATTCCGACAATTCCAGTCTGCGTAAAAGTAAGCTCTCCGCCTTCGGTAATTTTTTCTCTCCACGTTCCATCTTCAATTGTTCCTTCAAGCATTTCAAACTCATATTTTTTATCATCAATTACCAACTCTCTTGGCCCACGGAAAGGAAGTTCAGGAGTAACTTTTTTAAGAGCTTCTCTTAGAAATCCAAAAGTTCTATTTGCTTTGTCTTCATGACCTTCAGTTTGTCCGTGTCCACCATAAGACATTGTCCAAGCGGGTTCTCCGTTATAGTAAACAGTGGTCATACCAGGCGCTCTAAAATATCCCGTATAACTATCTCTTAAGTAAAATCCTTGTTGTGGAATTGCTCCAGGAGTTTCTTGTTTTGGATATTCCAAATCTTTATATCCAGGACGTTGTGCAGGTACTTCTTTCCCTTCTCCTGCCCAAGTTACAAGATTTGCTTTTACGATAAATTGAGATAAATCTTTAAGCCAAGCTTGTTTTTTTGCTTCTTGCTCAGCTGCTGTTCTCACTTCAAGACTCATAACAATTGAATTATATCACAAAAGATTCATTGAAAATATGTTTTTCTTCTTGACTTGAGCTTGGGTTATCTTTAAAATAAAGAGGATGGTTTCATTTGCAGCAGAACCTATTTTTTCTTTGGGCTTTTTTAAGGTCACCAATTCACTACTAGATACTTTTCTCGTAGATGGGTTGTTGATAGGCCTGATTGTCGCAATCAACAAAAAGATTTCTTTAATTCCGGGTATGTTACAAAACGTAATTGAATGGGTGATTGAAGCGTTCTATGAAATAACCGAATCCGTTGCTGAAGAAAGAGCATCAAGAATATTTCCCTACCTAATGAGTTTTTTTCTTTTTATTTTGCTGGCCAACTGGAGTGGACTTATTCCGGGGATTTCCGCTATTGGACTCAAAGAGGGGCACACCATTGTTCCTTTTTTTCGCCCCGCCACCAGCGATCTTAACACGACACTAGGTTTAGCTTTAATATCTCTTGTTGCAACCCACGTTATGAGTATCAGAGTCACCGGCATTAAAGATTATCTGGGTCGTTACATCTCTTTGAATCCCCTGAACCTCTACATTGGTGTTCTTGAAGCCGTCGGAGAAATAGTTAAAGTAGTTTCGCTCTCATTCCGTCTTTTCGGTAACATTTTCGCGGGTGAGATAGTGCTAGGAACAGTTTCAACGATTTTTGCTGTTTTATTTCCTATCCCATTCTTAATGCTGGAGGTCATTGTCGGACTAGTACAAGCTTTAGTATTCGCAATGTTAACAATGGCCTTTATGGCAGTCTTGACAACACCTCATCATCACGAAGAGGCTAAGGAGGTGATTAGGAAATGAATATAACGTTCGGTGTAACCGGAGGTTTAATTATCGCTATCGGAGGACAAATGGCGGCACTGGCTATCGGTATAATCGGTGGGAAGGCTATGGAAGCCATCGGCCGAAATCCTGAAGCAACCGGCAAAATATTACCAGCCATGCTTTTGGGAATGGCATTCGCGGAAGCAATCGCAATTTATTCTTTGATTTTAGCTTTCATAAAGTAAGCTTATGGAAATATTGAAAAACTTTGGGGTCGACCCAATTTTGTTGGGCGCCCAAATTATAAATTTCTTAATCATATTTTATTTGCTCAAACGCTTTCTGTATAAGCCGGTTTTAGGCATGCTTAAAAAGCGGGAAGATAAAATCAAGGAAGGAATTAAGCAGGCGGAAGAAGCAAGAGTTACGCTTGAAAGAACGCTTGAGCAGGAAAAAATGATTTTTGCCAAAGCGCACGAGGAGACAAAGTCATTGATAGCCGACGCTAAAACACAAGCGCTAGAAGTTTCCAAAGAAGTAGAAGAAAATACCAAAAAACAGGCGGAAAAAATACTGCTGGACGCCAAAGCGCAGATAGAACAGGACGCAAAGCGTATAGAAACGGAGCTCGGAGAAAAAATTAGTATTTTAGCTAAGGAAATGCTGGAGAAATCATTACAAGGAGTTTTTGGGGAAAGAGAACAAAAACAAATACTGGAAAAAGCGCTTAAAAATATCAAAAAGGCAAATTAATTATGACGACAAAGCAAATAAAACAATTGGCAATAACCAGCTACTCAGGAAACTTATTGGACGGGAAAAGAGTCTCTCGGATTACAAAACTGTTAAACAGAACCCAGCTTAAGCGATATATTAACTTTTTAAAAAACCTTGAGAAAGCTAAAACAGTGAAAGTAATTATGTCGGACATGAATACTAAAAGCGCACTGACAAAAGAACTTGGAGCCATATTCCGAGGCAAAAGACTGGAGTTTTCCGAGGACAAATCGCTTATTGCAGGAATAAAATTGGTTGATAATGACATTATCTATGATTTTAACCTTAAAAATACTTTCGAAAATTTGGTATCATATATAAATAACTAAGAATGAACAGCTCTGAAGAAATTATTAAGCAATTAGAGAAAAAGCTGACCAGCTTTACGACCGACGGCGCTTCTAAGAATATCGGTGTTGTCGAAAAAAATACCGACGGCGTGATTGTCGCCTCCGGTCTATCCAAAGCGATGATGGCCGAGCTGGTTATTTTTGATAAGGGCGCCCAAGGCGTTGTTTTAAATTTGGATGAAGATTATTGCTCGATTATCCTTTTGGATAAATCCACCGACATTAAAGAGGACGACACGGTTAAAACTACCGGTATACTTTTAAGTATCGAGGTTTCGGAAAACTTGATTGGTAGGATCGTCGGGACTTTGGGAGATCCGCTCGACGGGAAACCAAAAATTAAAGGCGGTAAACACATGCCGCTGGAGCGAATTGCCGCCGGAGTTATCCAAAGAGAACCGGTTAATACACCGGTTAAAACGGGTATTAAGGCGATTGATACGATGATTCCAATCGGCCGCGGGCAGCGGGAACTGATTATCGGCGACCGCGGAATTGGTAAAACCGCCATTGCGATTGACACGATAATCAACCAAAAACAAGCCAGTAAAATTAAAGGCGCAAAACCGATGATTTGTGTTTACGTCGCTATCGGCCAAAAACAAAGTACTATCGCCCAGGTAGTGGAAAAATTAAGGGAAACCGGTGCGATGGATTACTCAATTGTCGTCGTCGCTTCCGCTTCCGATCCGGCAGCATTACAATACCTTGCGCCATATGCCGGCGTGGCAATTGCCGAATACTTTATGGAGAAAGGTCAGGATGTTTTGGTTGTCTATGATGATTTAACTAAACACGCCTGGGCTTACCGGCAGATTTCCTTGGTTTTAAGACGGCCCGCAGGAAGAGAAGCATATCCTGGCGATATTTTCTATCTCCACTCCAGACTTTTGGAAAGAGCCGTTAAGATGAATAAGCAAAACGGCAATGGCTCAATTACGGCTTTACCAATTATTGAAACTCAAGCCAATGACATTTCCGCCTATATCCCAACTAATGTCATCTCGATTACCGACGGGCAGATCTTCTTACAGCCTGATCTATTTAACGCCGGAATAAGACCGGCGATTGATGCCGGCAACTCGGTTTCCCGTGTCGGTGGAAGTGCACAAACATCCGCAATTAAATCTTTGTCGGGTAAAATGCGGTTGGAACTGGCGCAATATAATAACTTAGCCGCTTTTGCCCAGTTTGGCAGTGAACTTGACGAAGCCACCACCAAACAGCTGGAAAGAGGAAAACGAACCGTCGAAATTCTTAAACAACCGCAATACGGACCTTTGCCTGAAGCCTTAGAATACTTAAGCATCTGGCTGGTAACTAGTGGGACTTTGGATGATGTCGCAATTGAAGATGTTTCGCGTTTTGAAACGGAATTCCACGACTATATGCGGCGCAAAGAACAAAAGCTATTAGACGAGCTATCAACCGGACAGAAACCTTCCGAGGATTTATTAAAGAAAATTGAAAAAGCAGCCGAAGGATTTAAAAAAAGTTTTTCTTAAACTATGGCAACATTACTAATTTTAAAAAGAAGAATGAAAACGGCGAGTAACGTTTCTAAAACAACCAAGGCGATGCAAATGATTGCAGCGTCAAAGCTTAAAAAGGCTCAAGACGGTGCTGAATCCTCAAAACCATACGTTGAGAAGCTTGATTATTTATCCAAAGCCTTGGAACAAAGAGTTGACAAAGAAAACTTTCATCAATATATGATTCCCCATGAAGACATTAATGCAAAATTATTAATTGTCATTTCTCCCGACAAGGGCCTTTGCGGAGGCTTGGTCACAAACCTGATCAGGGAGATTTTGCATTATAGTAATGCCGGCAAAACTTATTACATTACCATTGGGAAAAAAGCGGAAAGAGCAGTGGCGTCACTCAATAAAGAAGTGGTGGCATCTTTTCCTTTTGGCACTACCCTACCCCAGTTTGAAATGGTCTTCCCTATCGCCAAGATTGTTGACGAATATTTTTTGGGTAAAAAAGTTTCCGAAGTAACAATTTTATCCACAAAGTTCACGAGTGTTTTCTCCCAAGTTCCGGAACTGAATACACTTCTTCCGGTCAAACTGGCAGAAAAAGCCGAAGCGGGAAAATCAACGACTCTTTTTGAGCCAAACGTTGATGCTCTTCTTCCGGCCCTTTTACAACATTATCTGGAAATGGTAATATATCAAAGCTTGCTCGAAAGTTATGCTTCAGAACAAGCAGCACGGATGATTGCGATGAAAAACGCCACCGACAACGCCTTAGATATCATTTCCGAGCTTAGGCTTGAATACAACAAGACCAGACAGGAAAAAATTACCAACGAACTTTTGGACATCACAGGGGGTTCACAAATCGCTTATGAGTAAAAATCAAACAGGAATTGTTATTGGCATTCAGGGACCGGTCGTTAATGTAAGATTTGAAGGACAAACGCCGCTGATTCACGAGGCGCTGGAGATTGAACTTTCCGGCAAAGGTAAATTGGTGCTGGAAACGGCACTGATTATCGGCGATAACGAAGTCAAGGCTTTAGCCATGGGCTCAACCGACGGACTAACACGGGGCATGACGGTGAAAAGAACTTTTAATCCGGTAATGGTTCCTGTTGGCTTAAAAACCTTAGGTAGACTTTTTAATGTCTTGGGCGAACCAATTGACGGTGAAAAATTTGACCGGACAGCAAAAGATGTCAGCTTGGAGCCAATCCATAAAAATCCACCGCTGTTAATTGACCAGGAAACAAAACCGCAAATCTTGGAAACCGGCATTAAAGTCATTGATTTAATAGCACCATTTACTAAAGGAGGAAAAACCGCCGTTTTCGGAGGAGCCGGAGTCGGTAAAACCGTTATCATTAAAGAGCTTATCAGAAACATTGCCGAAGAATACAAGGGCCACTCGGTTTTTGCCGGAGTAGGAGAAAGAACCAGGGAGGGAAACGATTTATGGCTGGAAATGAAAGAAGCCAAAGTTTTGGATAAAACCGTCATGGTTTTCGGGCAAATGAATGAACCGCCAGCCAATAGACTAAGGGTTGCTCTAACCGCTTTAACAATGGCCGAGTACTTCCGCGATGTTAAACACGAAGACGTGCTACTTTTTATTGACAATATTTTCCGTTTTGCACAAGCAGGAAGTGAAGTATCGGCACTTTTAGGTAGAATGCCATCGGCTGTCGGTTATCAGCCGACACTTGCTTCGGAAATGGGCGAAGTTCAGGAAAGAATTACTTCAACTAAAAACGGCTCAATCACTTCGGTTCAGGCGGTTTATGTTCCGGCTGACGATTATACGGACCCGGCGCCGGTTACAGTCTTTGCCCATTTGGATGCCACCGTTGCCTTGGAAAGATCAATCGTCGAGCAAGGTATTTATCCGGCCGTAGATCCCTTGAGTTCGACATCAAGGATATTGGACCCCAATATTGTCGGTCAAGACCACTACGACGTCGCCAGAGGCGTACAAAAGGTGCTACAGAAGTATAAAGATCTGCAAGATATTATTGCTATTTTGGGCATTGATGAGCTTTCAGACGAAGATAAATTGACTGTTGCAAGAGCTAGAAAAATCCAGAAGTTTTTAAGCCAACCGATGTTTGTCGCCGAAGTTTATACCGGAACTCCGGGCAAATACGTCAAAACCGAAGATACGGTCCGGGGATTTAAGGAAATCTTGGAGGGTAAACACGATAAACTTCCCGAACAGGCATTCTTTATGGTAGGAACTATTGAAGATGCTGTCAAAAACGTCAAATAATGAAACTGGTTTTAGAAATAATTACCCCGCTAAAAGTTGTTCTTTCCGAAGAAGTTGATGAATTAACCATTCCTACTATAGACGGAGAGATTTCTATACTTCCCAATCACGTTAATTTACTTACCAAAGTTACTCCTGGGGAAATGGTAATCAAAAAGGGTTCGCACTCCGATTTATTTGCTATTACCGGCGGATTTTTGGAGGTTTTAAACAATCATGTGAATGTTTTGGCCGACTACGCCATTCACGCCGAAGATATTGAAATTGCCAAAGTTGAAGAAGCTAAAGAACGGGCGCAAAAAGCGATGAAAGAAAAACTGACCGAAGAAGACTTTCGTGTTGCCAACGCCGAACTGGCAAAATCTCTTTTGCAACTTAAAGTCGCCCGCAGAAGAAAAGTTAGAACATAATCCTCAAATCTTGCTCTTTAGGACATAATTTCATAAAATAAGGTAGCGCCGAAGTAACTCAGCTGGTAGAGTAACTCTTTCGTAAAGAGTAAGTCGTGGGTTCGAATCCCACCTTCGGCTCAAAAAACGAATAATAATATCATTTATGAAAACGTACGCATTTAGATTGAGACCAGGACAAGATTTGAGAACGGAAATAGATAGATTCGTTGAAGAGAAAAATATCAAAGCAGGAATAATATTAACTTGCGTCGGTAATCTAACAAAAGTTGTTGTCCGAATGGCCAGCGCAAAAGTTATAAAAACATACACTGGTTCATTTGAGATAATCTCGCTCGTCGGGACCGTAGAGAAAGGAAATGATCATTTACACATCGCTCTTTCAGATGACAAAGGAAATGCTTTTGGCGGGCATTTAAAAAATGGGTCGATCGTTGGAGTAACAGCAGAAGTTGTAATTGCTGAGTTTGATAATTTAATCTTCAGAAGAGTCTTTGATAAGAATACCGGGTATGACGAGTTGGTCGTTGATGAAATATGAGAAGATCGAGGTTGAATAAAAATTTCGAGAAAAAGACCAAGCGGACGATGATTTTAAGCATTATCGGGATTTTGATAATCCTATTTTTGCTGTTTAGGTTTGGCATTGATGCTTTAGTTAACTTCAGCCTGTTTATTTCCGGCAACAAGAACCAGACGACTACTCAAAACGGAAATCAGATAAATTATGTTGCCGCTCCAACGCTTAATCCCCTATCTCAAGCGACAAGTAGCGCCCACATTGTTATCTCCGGACAATCGGTAAAAGATTATCAAGTGTTACTTTATGTTAATAACAGCAACGTTGACCAAATTAATGCAGATAAAAATGGCAGTTTTAGTTTTAGCGAAGACTTAACCAGCGTAGACAACCAAATTAAGGCGAAAGCGCAGTTTAACAACAAGCAGAGTGATTTCTCCGACACTATTGACGTAGTTTACAAAAATTCGCCGCCGGCGCTGGATGTTTCATCGCCTTCAGATGGGCAAGGTTTTAATAAAAATTCTGTTAACACCGGGAATACGATTAGCGTTACGGGGAAAACGGATTCAGGGGTAAGTATAACTGTGAATGGTTTTTGGGCAGTGGTTGACGACAACAATAATTTTTCCTACACACTTCCCCTGCAAAGCGGAGATAATCAAATTAAGATAGTCGCTATTGACCAAGCGGGAAATAAAGCCGAAAAAGATTTAAAAGTTAACTTTTCTCAGTAAGCGAACTTAAAATCCATACCCACTCCAGAATCAAAACGTAAAACAAACTGTTCACGAAAAGTCCGTCAATGATTAGTCCCGCCAGTCCCGAAAAAAGTACCACTGCATAAATATTTTTCTTGAGGTTTTGTTTTGCGAGCGAAAAAATACTAAACAATATGTACAAAAAAGCCGCCAGACCAACTATTCCCGCTGTGGCGAGGATAAACAAGAAGCCGTTGTCCGTTCCCGCACCCGAATGGATTACTTGCCAATAAAGACTATTTAGTCCAACCTTATGCTGGGCATAGCGGTAAGCGTCAAATCCAACTCCTAAAATAGGACTTTGTTGGAAGATCTTGACGCCGGTTTGCAGCGATTCTATCCTCGCAACACCGGAAGCGGTTCTTAATAGATTTGTTCCCTCGGTGGTAAAAGATTTTGGTAGGAAGAAAATAATTGCGATTAACCCAATTATTGCTGCTACAATTAATCTTTTTTGTCTTTGAACTATTAGATACGTTACAACCGTCACGATGAGCATGATTAACGCGCTGCGGGAATACGTTAAATAAACTGCTATAAAATCGGTGATAGCGATAAGAAAAATTATTCCTGACTTGAAATTCTCTTTTTTTCTGAAATGTTTTAAACCAAGAACCAAAGAAAATATAAAGAATAAAACAAAAAATGCTCCGGCAAAATTAGGATCCAGGAAACTGGAAAACATCCGGTAAAGATGCACATCCCACCCTAAATAGAAAAGGTTCCGTAGGTTTGGATAGAAAAAATATTGAACATAACCCAAAAAAATAACAATAGAACCTGAGAAAAGCAACCAATAAGAGATTTTGTTTTTGAACTTCGGTTCAAACTCGCTAACAATAACGTAAATAAGGGCATAAGCAACCCAACGCACCAAATAAAGTGACGATATAAATAAATTATTGACGCCTAAGCTGGGAAGATTAACCAACAAAGACATTAATCCAATCACGGAAAAGACAACAATTGGTTTACCTAATTTTCCGAAGACAAACTTTCGTCTTTTTAAAATGTGGCTTCCCAACCAAACCAAAATTACAGCGACAAGCAGAATGTCATTGAGCGAGAACGCCACCCCATTAGGTAATGGTACTCTACCAACTTCCGTAACCGGAAAAGCCAGAAGAAAAATGATAAATAATGCTTTTAGTAAACCCATTGTTGGCCTTCTTTTGTATACAATTTTACTTTGGTTAGCTTATTATAATAGATTTCCCGCCAATCGGAAAATCTTTGCGGAAGTACGCCGTCTTGGACCGCGACATAATCAAAGCGGTCGCCTTTTTTAACCCAACTTGAATCAATGAAGTTAAAATCTACATAATAAAGCCTGCCAAAACCGTACAAGAGTACCGTATCATTTTTGGTTAAGTGATTCCGGAAATAATTGTCGGTATCGTAAAAATCTCCGAAAGAAAAGTTTAAGTATTTTGTTAAAAACTCAGGCCTGGTTTCTCTGTCTAAAATAACCGGCACAAACTTAGCGTTGGCAATTCCCCTATATCCGATTGAAATTAAACCGACGAAAATGATAACGCCGACCAGAAACATCCGCAAGTTCCGCATCTGCACTTTTCCAACTACGTAAGCGGATAGAATAGAGAATACCGGCAAATAAGGCAAGATGAATCTTCCTCCCCGGACTTGCTCCGTCAGGTACCAGATAATTAGGGCGAGCATTGCATAGATTGCCAAAGTTTTAACTCTGAAATTGAATTTTTTGAATCCTAAAATAAATAATGGCAGGACAATTAGATAAATTGGCGTAATCGGGTCATTAAGTCTTAAGAAAAAATTATAAAAATCACCGAAGAAATTCAATAGGTTGGGCAAAACCAATGTCATTCCCGAATCTGCCAATTGAGTGGTAAAGTACGGATATAACGGATTACCCGTGTTTAGATAGGAAAAAATAAGCCATGGCAATGGAATTAGAATTGTCATAAAGCAGAAAATTAAATAATTTTTGATTACAACCAACCATTTTTCTTTTTGTAAAAACTTTTTGTAAATAAACAACACCAAAAATATTAGCAAGGAAAACACAGCAATCAATTTGGCTGCAACAGCCAATCCCAAAATTACGGCTGAAATAACCAACCATTTCTTCTGTTTTGTTTCAAACCAATTTAAAAATCCCCAGAGTGCCATTATTTCGAAAAAAGTCCTTGAAAGATCAACGTAAGCCGTTATTGATTCCCAGCCGACGACCAAATTGGCGTAAAATATTGCTACAGCCAATACTGAAAACTCTTTTGACATAAACTTGCGGGAGATTTTATAAATTGCGACTAATATCAATATTCCAAAAGAAAAATGGATTAACTTAGCCAGTATATCGTTGCTAAAAATCATTGCCGAGGTATAAAGCATTTCCGTCAGCTTTGGCACATCCGAATAATAAAGACTTGAACCCGGAATATGGAAAATGTGCCCGCTGGCAATGTATAATTTCGGTAGTGTCAGATGATACCAGAGGCTGTCAAAAGAGATTTCTGGCCCTAAAACTCCAATTAAATTGATTAATGCCTGAATTAAAATTATTAATGCAACAAAACTGAATAGCTTATTTTTCTTAAACCAAACCGTCAGCTTTTCAATACTAAGATCTCTCAATGTAAACTTGAATTTTTGCCGATAGAGAATTGTCAAAATTAAAAAATAGATAACGGTCGTCAGCAAAACGGCAGACAGATTGAGTAAACCAAATATTCCCAAGGAAAAAACAAGATAGGAATAAATACCAATCAAAATTGCTAAGGCAAACATATTCCTCCTTTGCAAAGCAGATAATTCAGGTACAGAATCAGCGTGATAACTACAAATATTACGTAAGCCAAAAAGTAAATTCTTTTCATCCTCTTATAAACTGCAAAGAATAAATATATCCTACAATGTTAAGTATTATTGTCAGAATAATAATTGCTTTACCTAAAAGTATTCCCTTTCGTCCGAATTTATTAAGCTTTGCTAATAATTTTACTAACAGAAAAAATGGCAATGGCGTAAGTATCAAAAAATAATGCAGGTAAATTCCTGAAGAATAAAACAAAAATAAACCAATAGGAATGCCTAGCCAAACCAGAAGTATTTTCTTTTCAGACATCTGAGCTTTTATAAAGTATAAAATTGTAATAATCATTGCCGAAAAAACTAAAATCATATTTTCGGAATTGAATAAACTCATTGTCATAAACCTGAAAGCGAATAAAGTATTCCTTAGGTATGCGAAACAACGTTCTCCATGCCCATGATTTAATAACCAATACGAAAAAGTGCAATTGCCGGTTGGTCCTGACGAAAATATTAGAATTGCTTCCTTCATCTGACTAAAGTTTGTGGTTAGATTAACATAGAGCCAGGAAGAATTAACTATTAAAAACGCTGTTAATCCTAATAAATATTGTTTGACTGAAATTTTTTTAAGCGGCAGTAAATATGCAAAAACCGGCAACAAAAATAGGGCCGTAGCGTGCAGTTGTATTGAAATGCCCCAAACCATACACAATAAAGGAAAGAAAAAATACTTCTTTTCGTTTATCTTAACTATGAAATATAAAGACAAAATGATTAGAAATGGAAGAAAGTATGGATTCCAAGGAAAACTTTGTACAGAAACAATATAACTACTGAAGGCAAAAAGAGCTGTAATTTTTAAACTATCGCCCTTTGAAAACCAACTCCTCGAAACTAAATATAAAAGCGGGATAGAAAAAGAGTTAATTACTGCGGAGAAAACAATCGCGAAATTAAAATTACCGCTGCCTAGAAAGTAAGGGATACTTAAAAAATAGTAATAAGCGGGCCCTAGATGAAAATTCGCGTTAACACTGGCACTTGGACCAAGTAAAGGAAGTTTTCCCGTTTCAACTATTGACCGCGCGGCAGACCAAAAAATAACATTGTCCCCCGCTAGCCGGATGTTAATTAGTCCTAATAATCTTAGGACTAATCCTGATACGGATATGACTAAAAGTACCCAATTCCCCTTTAACCATTTAACTGTTTTTTGTCTAAATAAGTCCATAACTTAGCGCGCACCAAGAAAGAATGGAAGCTCATTAAGATTGCTTGCACTAGACCTTCTATTCCGTCTAGAAAACCTAATCTAAGAAAGTAGTTTTGTGCGAATTTGGCTTTCGGGTAAAAAATGATTTTAAAAATGGATGATTTTTCTCCGCCGCTCTGTAGCTCTTTGGCTCTAATAGTTGTATAAAAGTTTATCTCGGACAAAAATTCCGAAATTGTTTGGTGAGGATAATGCACTAAGTGATTTTCAAATATATCTGTCTCCCCTTCCGCTACCCACTGTTCATGAACTTTACCCTGCCACGCTCCGGCATCTTTCCTGGCTAATCTTAATAGTTTTATATTACCTGTCTCTCCATGCTTCAATAATTTTCCCCACATGATATCTTTTCTTTTTATATACATTCCATTAAAAAGCGGCTGGCTTTTTTCCTCAATTATAAAATCGTTTATTTCTTGTCTAAGCTTTGGCGATATCCTTTCGTCAGCGTCAATAAATAATACCCATTCATTTTTGGCGTAAGACAAGGCATAATTTCGTTGTTTAGCAAAATCACCAACCAGTTCCCGTTTTAGAATCGTTAAGTTCTTAAGGTTTTGCGCTTTAACTATTTCAACTGTTCTATCTTCCGAGTAATCATCGACGATGATAATCTCGTCTGCCCAACCGACAGTTTCCAGACAATCTAGTATATTTTCTTCCTCATTTTTTGTAAGAATAATAACGCTAAGCATCTTATTTATTATACGTCATAATTACCAACAATGAAGCCAGAAAGAGTATGAAAAATAAGAATAAAAACAATTTATTAATACTCAAGAATGACTCAACCAATAAGGCGCTAAAAATACCGTAATGTTTCTTGAAATATCTAAATCTACTCCTAGAGAAAACCTCCTTCGCATTCCTAAACCGCTTAGTGCTTACACCAATTTCATGGAATATTTTTGACTTTGGCGTGATGTATATTTTGTATCCTTGCGTTCTGACTCGTTTTGCCAAATCATCTTCCTCAAAGTATAAGAAGAATCTTTCGTCAAAACCGCCTATCTTCCTAAATAAGTCTCTACGTACCATCAAAGCCGTACCCGGACAAACTCCTACCTCCCTTAGTGTCTGATGGCTCCACTCTTTCAACCAATAATTTTTAGATACTGGATTATTCGGAAACAATTTTTCAATAAATGATAAACATATGATTCCTTTTAATGGCGTTAGTTCCGTTGTTCCCTGCAGCTTAAAAGGTATTTTATTTTTATCTATGAGAAGCGGAGCGATAATACCAACGTTTTTATTTTTGAAAAGAAAGCTAACCAGTTCATCTATCGTATCTTTGAAAACCAATGTATCTGGATTTAGGAAAAATAGATACTCCCCTTTGGCGTATTTTGCGCCCAGATTATTTCCCCCGCCGTACCCAAGGTTTTTCGAACTTTTTATATATTTTACTTTGGGGAACCGTCTCTTCAAATCTTTTTCAATCGTTTTGACTTCGTCATTATCAACCACCATAATCTCAAAGCTTGATTGAGGTTTTGAATCATAAATAGATTTTAGACAAACAAGCAGTTTCTCTTTTACTTTGTAATTGACAATAATAATTGAAACTTTAATCATTTTATTTTGATTCAGATGTAAGCACTTTAACGGTATTAAAAATAGAAATCGGCGCAATAATCAAAAGGCTTATTATAAAAGCGTAAACCGCACCAACTGCTCCAAATAAATGAATTAATATCAACATCAGCGGAATAAGAATACAAATCCTGATAATATTTATCTTAGTAAGGAAAGCCTGTTTGCCAATTGATAGGAAAAAGGCGCCGTTGGTACCAACTAACGCATAAATAAAACCATAGACAACAAATATTCTAAAGATTGATTCTCCGGACAACCATCTACTACCTAAAAACAGTAAAATTAATTCTCTGGAAAAAACAAATAATATTATTCCGATTACCAATTCCACTAAAAATAATGCGCTGACAACTTTAAGGTAAGCTTTTTTAAACCTCTGGATATCGCCGGCAATTTTTGAATAAACCGGAAAGTTTACCTGTCCTACCACATCGGCGACTTCTTGCATGGGAGTATAAGAAAAATTTTGGGAAACTTGGTATAACCCAAGAACAGATGTTCCTAAAAGCCGTCCGATAAATAATGTATCCATCTGTGTAATCGTATAGTAAATAACGCTATTGATATTTATCCATTTTCCATAGTGTAAAATCTCGCCAATTTTCTCCCGATTAAAACTTCTTTTCGGTCTGGTTTTTAAAACTACCCATGAATAGATAATTCCCACCAAAGAAGAAAGTACCAAACCCAGAACCAACGCCAGCACTGAATGAAGAATAATTGCCAATGTCACCGAAACCAAAAAATCAGAAACGACAATTATTAAATTGTAAAAAAACTGTTTATGGAAATGTAATTCCTTTTGAAAATTTATGACATAAGTATTTTCAAAACTTTTTATCAAAGGTACTAATGCCCCTAATAATATTAGCTGAAACAAAACACTCTGTCTAAAAAATAAAGAAGCAGGAAATGCCAAAAGTGCAACTATTATAAATAGCCCGACACCTCTGATAATCTGTAGAATCCAAGCGGAATCAATAAATTTATTGATGTTCTTTTTGTATTGAATAAGGAATGTTTGAATTCCTAGTTCCGAGAAAACTTCAGCAACGCCAACTATAAATACGACCAAACCAAACGCTCCCAAATCGGCCGGAACCAAAAGCCTGGCAATTATCATAAACTTAACCAAGCTGATAATTCTAGTCGATATATTGAGCGCTCCCATCCATGAAACGCTTTTAATTGCTTTAGTTTTGTAACCCATGTAATTTATCTAGTAATAATTTTTCAAGCTCCTCACCTTTTTTATCCCAATCCCAGTTCTTTATCATTTCCCGCCTGGCATTTCTACTCATTTTCCTGACGATATCCGGATTTTCCAATAGCCAATCAATTTTTTTAGCAAATTTAACTGCGTCTCTCTCAATCAAAAACCCTGTTTCATGGTTCTTAATGGTTTCTTTGTGTCCTCCTTCGTTTACGGCAACCACGATCGCTCCGCAGGACATCGCCTCCAAAGGAACCATCCCAAAAGGCTCTTTGTGTGCCAGAGCGATTAGTATTTTACTTCTTTGGTAAACATCCAAAAGCTCTTTATCGTTTAACCATTCTTTCTCAAACAGTACTACTTTGGATTTTACCTTATATTTCATTTTCTTTATAATTTCTTTAAAAAGCGGGTAACCGTCAAGCTCATCGGCAGAACCAATGAATAAAATGTCTATATTTTTCTCTTTTTTAGAAGGAACAAAAAATGAAGTATACGCGCCATAACAGACAACGTCTCCCTTCCTTTTATAAGCGTTGTAAAATAATTGATTTGAAAATTCTGAAATGGCGATAATATATTTTGCTTTACCAATATTCCAGCGGTCAAGATACTTTCTGATAAATCTATTTAAAAATTCATATCTTAATTTTAGAAAATTGAGATTATCTTTGTGAAATAATTCCAGCTCATAAATAATTCTGTAATAAGGGTCGTTGCAATAGAAAAAAGTGGGTTGTTTTAAAAATTGAAGAATAAATGGTGATTCGATATATTGAGAAGCCGCGACGTAGACTAGATCATACTTCCTCTGGTTTATATCTTTTGCTATCCGCCTGTCCAGCAAAAAAAGTTTAAAAAGCTCAACCGTATCTTTATAAAGCTTTTTCCTCCAATCGTGCCCTTTCCAGATAACGGGCTTGAATTTATAAACGTTAATTTTATTATAAAATTCTTTTTCCTCTGCGATTATATTATCAACTGTAAATAAGTCTACCGTATGCCCCCGTTTTTTTAATTGATGAGCAAACTCGTTTGTCCCTCTTCTGGCGCCGCCTTTGTGAAGCTCATGGAATACCGCAATCTTCATGTTGATGACAGAAATTATAACAGTTTTAGCCTTAGAATAACACTGTATCGGAAGATTTAATGAAGCTGGAGGTATTAATCTTGGAAATCCGGCCAATTTTTATCTTTATCAGCAATCACCGTAGGCTCTAGGGGCCAATTCACCGCAAAAACAGGGTCATTCCATTTAACTCCCGACTCATGTTCCTTGGAATACTCGTTTGAAATAAAATAGATTACTTCCGTATTGTCCTCCAGGGTTTGGAAACCGTGAGCAAAACCCTTGGGAATATATAAAATCTGCTTCGTTTCTTGCGAAAGCTCCAAACCATACCATTTTTTATAAGTAGCCGAATCTTTTCGTAAATCAATTGCCACATCAAAAGCTTTTCCTCTTTGACAAAAAACAAGTTTTGCCTGAGCAAAAGGTTCAACTTGAAAATGCATTCCCCGAAGCGTTCCCTTAGCTAAATTGAAAGAATGATTTATCTGAACTATTGTAAAATCGATCTCCTGTTCGCTAAATACTTTCTTCTCAAAAGATTTAAGAAAATATCCCCGGTTATCCTCAAACTGATCGGGTTCGATAATTTTTAATCCATTAAGCGGCGTATCCGTAACTTGCATATCTTTTTAATAATGACATAAGTTTAGAAAAATTTCCACTGATTATTTATCTGAGTGTCGGACTTTGAGGCTGTTCGAATCCAATCCCCCTGAGCATACCGCTCTAGACCCATTATATCATTATAGCGGTGTCTCACCTTTGAGGCTAAATGAGACAAATGAGACACTATAAAAAGTGGTTTATCCTTTAAATAACTATAACCCATAGTGTATTGACATCCTGACAGATGTAATATATAATCGTCTCTTATGCACGCGGACAGACCACATTTTGGAATTGATAGAGGTTCTGACGAAAGACCATCCAACGGTCATGTTACTTTTGTGGTAAATGGCGCACCTCTTCTTCACCGTTGGCTTACGCACAAAAATGAGGTCGCAGATAACGAAGCCCTTGCAACGGCCAACGGCGCAGATGATTCCCTTATGCTTGCTACGGTTAAAAATGGCAGCAATGAAGAAATTGAGGGCATCGGAAGTGGAATTATTTATGACACGAGTGAGCTAGGTTTCGAAATTAAAACTGTATTTGTTCCTAAACGAGATATGCTTGACGAGGATAGGTTTAGTCTCAGACCAGATCAGAGAGATCTCCAACGTAAACTGAGAGAAATCCAAAGAGATCTTGTAATAAGATTAACGGATACGGGTTTTAGCTTGGAACTTGATGGGAACAAGCTTATTATTCAAGATTCTGCAGATCCTGAAGTTGAATACGAGTTACATCGTCCCACATTACGTATTCCGGAATTACCTGGTCCTTTGGCAATGATAGTCGTACCAGCTTCTCCTTCTTCTGATTTTTGCTTACATTCGAATCAATCTGCAATAAACAGAACTCAGGAAGATTTTACCAGCGGTCTTCAAAGATATGCCGAGCTTGCAGGGTATGTAGCCGAGTCCATCTATTCAGTTTATGAAGGTTACGTTCCTTCTAAAACTATTGAATTAAAACCGCCGGCAAATTTAGCCAATAAATTAAACTCTACCGAAAAAAATGTGATCCGCAGAAAAAAAATGCTTTCTGCTTCAGGTTTTGATAGTGAAGAAGAAATTGCCGCTGAAGTTCAATCAAAGGTTGAGTTGGTTGAGCGTCCCGAAGAAACTTTCGACGATATCGGCGGAAACGAAGCAGCCAAAGAAGAACTGAAAACTGTAGTTGACGCCTTGAGAAACCCACAAGCCTATGAAAGACGAGGCACGCGTTCACCAAAAGGAATTCTTTTATATGGACCACCTGGTACAGGAAAGACTATGCTAACAAGAGCTCTCGCTCATGAAGCGAATGCGGCAATTTACGTTGTTAGACTTGCTGACGTTGTTCACTCTCTTTACGGACGCACCGAGAGACTTGTTAATGAAGTTTTTAAACAAGCACAAGAACATACACCAGTAATTATCTTAATTGATGAACTAGATGCGCTTGGCGGAAATCGTGAAAGATCTAACGAAATTAATAGTCGAATCGTTACTGTTTTACAAACCAATCTCGACGGCATTGATAAAAGATCCGATGGAATTGTTGTGGTTGGTACAACTAATAGAATCGACGTAGTCGATCCAGCTCTCAAAAGGCCGGGTAGGCTTGATTTATTGGTCCCTGTTCAATTACCAGATGCAAAACAGAGAGAACAAATTCTCAGGCTAAAAATGGCTAAATCGCAAAAAACAGCCGAAGCCGCAGGCGGTGGACCAGTATTTAATGTGCAATTTGATTTGGCACGCTTGTCTTCGATCACTAAAGATTTTAGCGGCGCTGATATAGAGGAAGTTATTAGAAGAGCACTCGCCAGAAAAGTTAGAGCAGAAATGGGAGGAGAATCTTTTACCCCCCTAACCACTGAAGAATTAGCAACGGTGATAGCAAACTACGAAACTGTCAGAAAAGACAGAAAAATTGGTTTTGGGCAATCTTAAAGATTAACCTACCCAAATTTAGCTACGATACTAGTTTATAAGTGAACGTACATCTTGAACTCTGAGACGCCACAATAAGCTACTTGAAATGTGCGCAATTCACAGATTATAATAGAACGACTGCCTCAAGTTTTAGATGAAAATTAAAAATTGCCGGTCCTGTAATTCCAATAACCTAATCGAAATTATTTCTTTGGGAAATCAATACCTTTCGGACTTTGTCAAGACGAACCGTAAACCAAAATCATTTCCTTTAAAATTAATGCTCTGTAAGCAATGCTTTTTGGTGCAGTTGGAATATACCACTCCCCAAAAATATTTGTACACCGAACGGTATGGCTACAAATCGGGCATTAACCAAACAATGCAAGATGAACTTGAAGGAATTGCCAAGCAAGCTCTAAAAAGAATTAAAAAGAAAAACAAAGATATTGTCGTGGTTGACATTGGCGCTAATGACGGAACGTTACTTAGAAACTATCCTAAGAATATCTTTCGGGTAGCGGTTGAGCCAATCACTAAGTTTGCCAAAGAAGCTAAAAAGCATTCCGACAAAGTCGTGAATGATTTCTTTAACTACAATTCCTACCAAAAAATTCTTAAGAACAAAAAAGCCGATATCGTTACTGCAATTTCCTGCTTTTATGATATGGAAAATCCGAACAAGTTTGTTGAGGATGTCAAGAAAATCATGAAAGATAATGGCATCTTTATAATCCAACAGAACTATTTAGTGGGAATGCTAAAGCAGAATGCTTTTGACAACATTGTCCATGAACATCTGGAGTATTATTCTCTTTTGTCTTTAAATCATTTGTTGGCAAAACATGATTTGGAAATTTTTGATCTGGAAGAGCGGGAGCTTAACGGCGGCAGTTTCCGCACTTATATCACCAGCAAAGGACAAAGAAGAAAAACAAAAGCTGTTATAAAAATGGAAAAATACGAAAAAAGGCTTAAGCTAAACAATAAAAAAGTGTACATGGATTTTGCCAAAAGGATTAAGCACAATAAACAGAAACTATTTGAATTTATACAAAAAGTTAATAAGAATGGGAAAAAAGTCTATCTTTATGGGGCTTCAACCAGAGGCAATACGCTTCTTCAATATTTTGGCCTAGATCAAAGTTTAATCCAAAAAGCAGTTGAAAGAAATCCGGAAAAATGGGGAAAAATTATTGCCTCCGTGGGTATTCCGATCATCTCCGAAGTGCAGGCAAGAAAAGACAAACCCGATTATATGCTAATCCTACCTTGGTTTTTCAAACAAGAGTTTTTAAGAAGGGAGAAGAAATATTTACAAAGCGGCGGACATTTTATTTTTCCTCTTCCAGTCCTTAAGATTATTTAATTAGCAGCTATCCTCATCTTTATTACAAAGGTTAAGGAATTGAATAATTCCCTCAAGCTAACATTTGACTTGCCGTAAATCCGATAATTCCACGTAATCGGAACTTCTCTGATTTTAAATCCTCCCAAATGTAATTTATAAGCGGTTTCCGAAAGAGCAATAAAACCCTTTGATTCTATTTTTGCGTTTGTTAGAAACTCTACGGCTTTTCTGTTGTAAAGCCTGAATCCGCTGGTATGGTCGGTGAGGCGCATCCCCAACCAATAATATAAAAACTTATTAATAACTCTACTCATAATTGTCCTGTTTGGGGCGATATTAATAATTTTTCCGCCCGGCAAATACCTTGAACCGATAATCAGTCCCGTCGAATCGTCTCTTTTTTGCAAAAACCGCTTAAATTCTTTGGGATCATGAGCCAAATCCGAGTCCATCTCAAAAACGTAACGCATTTTTTTATCTTTGAGCGCCTGCCTAAATCCATCCATCACGGCACTTCCTCTACCGGCCTTTTTCAGTCGGGAAATTAAGATAATATCTTTCCTGCTGCCAACGATCTTTTTTAATTTTGCATTTTCGGCGGGGAGCGAGTCATCAACGATAATAATTTTTGCGCCGGGAAGCTGTATATCAATTCCCTTAAGTAAAACCGCTATGCTTTGAACTTCGTTGTATGACGGAATTACAATTGAAATATCACTATTATTTTTCATAAATGGAAATTGTATTAGGCGCTTGGACAAGTCCTGACATGTAATATTCTAATTCATCATTAAAAATCTTGAAATACTTAAAGTCAGGCTTAAACCGTACGATAACTTTATATCCATTGTTTTTTAACCTGTTAACCAAATTTGTTTTATCGGATTTTCGCAAATAAGACTTCTCCAACTCATCATTGGTTATTACCAAAACCTTAGGCAAAAACGCACTCCTACTATTGATAACATTATATTTAAAATTTGCGTCAATTCCTACCCCATATTGTTCTAGATAGAACTCTTTTAAAATTATGTTTGGGAGATGTTGATAAATTGGAATATTCTCAATCCCAATTAATGTTCCTTTGGGGAAATTTTGGATAATCCAGCTAGAAGAAGTTTGCCTAGGATCGGCGCTTAGTTTTATGGGAAACCATGAATAACTTTCTGCGAATTGGATTCCGAGCAGGATAATTACGAGTATTATCAGTGCACCTTTTACAAATTTATTCTTTGACCACCACCAAATGTGATTTAGAAACAAAGCTACCATAATTACCATAAAAGGTAATAAAACCAGAACCCGGTTGTTGGTCGCCTCAACTTTTAGCGGATACAAACTGACAGCGAAAATTAGAAATGTCAGGAATGCTAAGGTTCCCAGCTTATTTTTCTCAAGCGCCCATGTTTTAAGCGATAAAAACGAACGCGTTTGCAAAGCTTTCTGAAAAATTACGATTAAACCACAAACTAAAGAAAACAAAAACAATCCGTACAGGACACGACCAAAAATTGTCGGATAAAGTTTTGTCAAAAAATACCATTCATAATTCATCCCCAAAATAAAATTAGCAGTGTTAGAGATAGGCGTTTGCACAAGATTCGCATAAAGGTAGTCGTATAAACTTCCCCTTCCTAAAATTACGTCGGGAATCCCAAATGCGGAAAAAATAAAAATGGTCGCAACGATTCCAACAAATAAAGTTTTGAGCTTTTTTCTTAGGTCGGGCGTGTACAAAAAGAAGATTAAGATATAAACGATAAATAAAGGCATAGGGCTTAGCAACTTTGTCGATAATGCTAGCGCGGTAAAGATTCCGGCTAATAGATAATCCGTAAAATTAGGCTTTACGGCATATCTGACGAAAAATAAAAACGACATTAAGCTCCAAAAGATTAAAGCAATATCATATTTAAAATAATTACTTAACATCAGCCAAATCGGATTAACGGTAAATAGGAAAACCGCCAAAAATGGCGCTATTTTGCCATATTTCTTGACGATGTAGGCGATAAGCGATATTGATGCGACGCCAAAAAGAAGCGTATTAAGTTTGAATATCTCGAACAATCTGGATTGCATTTCAAGATTTAACACCGAAGATTTTATGGCAAAAGGATTCACGATATGCAAAACGTAAAAAGGAATTAAATATAATCCGGAAAGAAAGAACTGGAAGATTGAACCATTGGCCGAACCCGTTACATTTGGAGTACCCAATGTGAAAAGATTACGCACCGACTGCGACTGATGCCATTCATCCATAAAATAATCAAACGGATGAGACGGGCTGGGAATTCCATACGTAATTACAGCCAGCATCGATACTATATATAATGCGACTATTAAAGACACCCCTTTGTTGTTAAGTATTAAACTGCGCAAGGCTTTGAGCGAGATTTTTTGCAGTAGACCTAAAGTTGAACCCAAAATTACCGCTAAATCGGACGTAAACTGCAGTAGGGGTAAGTAAATGAGCGCCTTGGGATCTTTAACATATTTATAGTTTTTCCAAACCGACCAACTGATATAGCCTGCCAAACTAAGTATTAAAAATAAACTAGGCAACAAAGATTTTTCAATAAAACTTAGTATTAAAAGATAAACTGCTAAAATATACCTCAAAAAAATATAGAGGACTTTTTCGCGAAAGATACCTGCCTGTACGTCTCCTAAAGCAAACCTAAAAAACATCTTAAAAGCTTGGAAGATATTCTTCCGCGGAAGCCAATAAACAATAGCGCTTTTCTGAAAACAAACATTAAAACCAGCGTCTTTAATTTTATTAGCGAATGCATAGTCTTCATTGTGTGAAAGATTTTTATCAAAACCCCCAAGTTTTTCCCACACATGTTTTCGAAAAGCCATTGATCTGGTCGCCGGTAGAAATTCGTCCTTATTAACTTTATCTGGCATCACTAGCACATAAGGTATTAAGCATTTTTGAAAAACATTTTTTGCAAATCCGTTGTAGTATCCCGCTACGACATCCGTTTTTTTATCGCTGAACGGCTGCAGAATGTTTCTAACCCAATTTTTATCTAAAACACACCCCGAATCGGAGATTAAAATTATCTCTCCTGATGCTTTTTTAATTGCCTCATTTCTACCAGCAGCTCTGTTGCCATTTTTGAACAACAATTTTATGTTCGGAAAACTTGTAGCGGAAGGGAATTTAAATTCGGAGATTTTTTGTACGGTTTTATCTTCTGAGCCACCATCAACGATGATTATTTCATTGGGAAACTTCGACTGACTAGCTATTGAATCTAAGAATTTGCCGATTGTCTTTTCTTCGTTAAGTACCGTGCAAATTAAGGTTGTTCGAAGCTTTTGCATATTCTATATGATGGTTGAAATTATAGCATCTTGTAGCTTAGAATACATAGGAATGTTGGATAAGTTGCTTTTTAGTTTGCCTGCAAATATTTTAGCCAGAATAGTTTTACTTAAACATGACTATATTGGCGGATTTCCCGACTTAAGTGTTTTTATTACTTTTTTTACCGGCATTTTTCTTTCAATGGCTCTGATTGTTGCCTCATACTTATTGGGCGGAAAAATCCGTCGTCTTTTAAAAATTAACTTTCCTAATTTTAATTATTTAATTGATATCGGACTTGGATATATACTTTTCTGTACGGGGATTGGACTGCTAGGTGTTTTTTCGCTGCTCACGACCACTATTTTAATTACCTATCTTCTACTCATATCTTTGATTGCCTTATATCCGTTTTTCCATGTTTTTAAATTAGCTTCTTACTTAAAACTTCTTATCAAAACCGCTATCTTTGAAATAAAAACTAATAAGTTCGTGTTCCTATGGTTAACTCTTTTTATATTTTTGGCTTCTGTAACGTTAATCAATCCTGAAATCAGGGAAGACCAATACCATGTCGATTTTCCCCGAATTTACCTTACTAAGAAAACCATAATGATTCCACCACTTGAACAGCTGCATGTTTCAGCCGCCCCGATGATGGTCGAAATGTCCTACATGGCCGGCATATTCCTATGGTCGGTTGAATCCGCCAGATATATCCATTTCGCATTTTACTTACTTATTTTATTAACTTTACTGCAGTTTTCCAAAATCAAGGGCTATAGTTTTGCTATCTACGTACCACTACTATTTGCCACAGCGCCGGTTGTCATTCACGAAACGTCCTCCCCCTACACAGACTTTCAGTGGGTATTTTACTTATTGCTCTCGCTACTAATTTTATTAAACGGCAAAAAATTATCAACCAAGGAGTATCTTTTGTCCGGTATTTTCTTAGGAGCAATGCTTTCGACTAAACTTTGGACAATTATCTTTATTCCTGTTTCGATTGTTTTTTTATTAATTACAATTTATGAACCCTTAAGACAAAAGCTTAGGCATATTTTTATTTTTTGTTCAGGAATAATTGTAACATCCTTTATTTGGTTTCTAAGAGCGTTTATTCTTACCGGCAATCCTCTATTCCCGGCCTTCACGAACCTGACAAGTTTCGGCTACGAAAAAGACTATTATGGATTGTTTCACTATTTAGGCATAAATCTTTACCTTTTAAATCCTGGTTCGTTAATTAATGTTTTTAGTCCGCTGTTTTTTATTGGAATATGTTTAATAATTTATAGATTAAGAAATAACCTGAAGTTTCTAAAATTAAACGTTTTCATTTTTTTATTGATAACATTTCTTTTTTACCTGATAACACAATATATTTACGGGCGTTATCTAATCGGGCTTTATATTCCCCTGATATTTCTTGCATCGTTGGGAATCTACAATATAGTTTCTAAATTCAAATTGATTAAATTACTTATAAGTTTAGTGCTTTTGATTTTATTTATTTATTATTTTATTAATCAATTACTTATCTTGCCTTATTCATTTAGCATTGCCAACGAAAATAATTATCTGACCAGAATCTTATTAAGAGATAATTCCAGCTATTACGATTTTGGAGGAAAGTTTGCGAAACATATTTCCAAAGAAGACTACGTCGCAACTTATCAAATATTCGGCTACTATTATGCAAATTTTAAGTTTATTGATATTAATTTTATCTTTAACGGTAATAGTTCGTCATTTTCCGCTTTGAAGAAATGGGGGATTACCAAACTATTTATTAAAGGCGGGGACATCAACTGGTTTTGTAAAAACACCGGTATTACAAATTGTAATTCTTCTAAATACACTCTTATTTCGGTTTATAATGGATATCCAACTTATTACTTATATGCTATAAAATAAAGTTATGATTGGACCTTACCAAATGGTAGCTATTAATCTAATTTGCTCTTTAATAGTTTTGGGCGGAGCATTATTTTACAAATTTATTTTCCCCAAGAAAAAGATTAATTTATTTGCCTTACTGCTGGTAATTTCTGTTCTACCGATAATTAGTATCGCCAGAGCAGGCGTTTACGAAAGCGGCGACTTTGATTTGCATATCCGAAGAGCTATGGAGTTTTACAATTTACTCTCGCAAGGTAATGTTATTCCAACATGGGCCGGAGACCTAAATGCAACTTATGGCTATCCCCTATTTGCCTTTAATTACATCCTTCCCTACTACATAATTTCCTTATTTCATTTCCTAGGGTTTTCTTTTGTCGCAAGCTTAAAAAATTTTCTTGCCTTAAATATTTTTCTCTCCGGAGTGTTTATGTACCTCTTCTCTAAGAATTATTTCAAAAACACGCTTACTGCTTTTACCGTTTCAATCTTTTATTTATTTGCCCCTTATCATTTAATTGACGTCCATTTTCGGATTACTATCGGAGAAATTCTTGCCTATACTCTAATTCCCTTAATTTTTTACTTTCTGCATAAATTTATTAACGGCAAGAAAATCGTTTACATCCTACTCGCAGGATTAATGCTCGGATTAGTAATCTTAAGCCATATTGCAGTCGCCGTATATCTAATTCCCGCAATTATTCTTTACGTCTACATAACCGCGAAGCAATTTACAAAAACCGCGCTATATTCATTTGCAATTATTTTTATCTCATTATTGGTCGCTTTTTTCCAGTGGTCCGCCTCCCTCATCTACTATCCCTACCTATTTGTATCTACTCACCCATCCTCGAATTTACCTTATTTTCCAACCATTGCGGATCTCCTATATTCTCCGTGGCGGTTAGGATTTTTATTTCAGGGACCAAAAGGAGAACTTTCATTTCTTTTAGGATACGCTCAAGTCCTAACCGTAATCTTATTGATAATACTTTTGCTTAGAAGAAGAGCCGGCAGCGCAAAGAAAATAATCGCATTGTGGTTAACATTGTTTTTAATCTATATTTTCTTTGTTTTACCATATTCTAGTTTTATCTGGAAATATCTCCCTCTCATAAAAGACAGCGGTTCGCAAAGAATTTTAATTCCGGTTGCTTTTTGTACGTCTTTGTTAGCCGGCTATTTTACAAAAGCTATAAAAAGGAAATGGATAATCTATGCTCTAATTTTATTGGCCATCGGGTCCACAATTCTTAATTGGGGGAACCGAAGAGTCATACCGACGATAAATGATGCTATCTTAAGGAGTGATTTATCCTTAAGCTACCAATGGGGAGATGAACATTTTTACGCGCTCCCAAAATGGGTTAACCCAAAACAACAATGGTTTACAAAAATTCCGGCCAAACACATTGAAATTACACAGGGTAAGGCCCAGGTTATAGAAATTTCCAGAACGTCAACTTTGCATACCTACAAGATTAACGCATTAACACCGGTTAAATTGAATGAAAATACTTTATACTTTCCCGGCTGGACAGCGACTCTAAACGGAAAGCCGATTTTGTTGAAACCTGACAAGAATGGAATTATCACTCTCAATCTGTCGGAGGGGAAAGGAGTTTTGAAAATAGCCTATCAAGATTTGTTTCTTTTTCAATTAACTAAAATTATAAGCATCATAAGCTTAATCTTGATTACGCTTTATTCGCTGATATATTTTTTGAGCAAACGGTTTAAGCTCGGTTCCAAAGTCTTAAGTAAAGATTAACCATTTTCTCCCAGGTTTCATTTTTTACCCAAAGGTAAGCTCGTGCAACTTCCAGATTTTTCTTTCCCATGTAATTCTCCACCGCATTACTTATTAAAGCCGCATCACTAGTGATTGAAATATATTTTGCAAACGGAGCCATTTGCAGATAATCTTTTTTTATCTCATTGTTATATTGTGTAAAAACCGGTTTTTGCAAAGCCATTGCCTCAAGCATACCTAAATACCTTGAACAAAAAACATATTCATAATTCTTGATATAGTCGCTGGCGCTATTAACAAACCCTTTGAAATTTACCTTCAAATTATGGCTTTTTGAGTAATTTAATGACTCATCTTTTAGAACCCCGTCCCCATAAACATCTAGACTCAAAGACATATGCCTTCCTTTCAGAATAGTTAAAACTTTTAGATATTCTAGAATTCCGGCTTCTTCTTCCAGCCTTCCGATAAAAATCGCGTCTTTAGTCGGTTTTTGAGATTTAGAACCTTGCGCAATTAATTTTTTATCAACTGCGCCATAGGTTATAAAAGTTGGTCTGGTGCCGTACCATTTTTTTAAAAAATCTCCAACACAGATATTTCCATGAGAAAGCTTTTCGGCCAGCTTATGCATTAGTATTGCTTTTTTTGTCGGCATAGAATTTCCTTCATATCCGTGGAAAGTTGTAAAGACTTTTTTAGTAGGATATAAAAACCGGAAGGGAAGGTACCAGAAGAAGACATCATGACAATGGACAATGTCAGCACTTATGATTATTTTTTTTAGCTTCCAAAGCTGCTTCCAAACCCGAAATTTCTTAAACCAGTCGTTTGCGCCTGCGTTAATCCGGAAAATTTCGATTCCGGCGACTTTTCCCGTCAGCCTGGCGCTCTTGGAGACAGAGTGATAATTTTGACCATTCGTATTTTTTTCGAGTTCCGTGATGACGATAACTTTATGGCCTTTTTTAACCAACCGCTTGCCTACCTCCAGAACATGCTTCTCTACTCCGCCAATCTGGGGATAAAACCTCCTAGCCAAAAACACAATCGTCATATAAATCTTGCTTTGACTATTATATCATTTGGCTTCCATCTGTTCTTCGTTATCATCGAAATAATTTTTTTGAGTCTGTACAAATTTTTAAAAGCGTGCAATGTTTTTATGCTAACAACCTCAAATCCTGCCATTTTCAATTCTGCGCTTATTAAAGCTTCTGTATACATCCTTACGTGGCCATTGGGATTGTCTCTCATTTTTTCCAATCCTTCATTCGTGGGCACAGAAAGTATTAAATATCCGTTCTTTCTCAATAAATTTTTAATATCTGACATGAGCTTGAATATTTTACTTGGAGGAACATGCTCAAAAACTTCTAAAGCAAAAATTGCGTCGAATGAGTGCTTTGGATACTTCATAGAATAAATTGATTCAAGTCTGAAATTTCCTTCAAATCTTTTTCGTAAATTTTTAACAGCGTTTCCAGAGATATCATTGCCAAAAATCTTGATATGACTGTTTTTACTTAATAATCTTTCTATGTATCCATAACCCGCTCCAATATCAAATACTTTTCTCGCGTCTTTTGGCATAAATCTATAGGCAATATTGACTCTTTCCATAGTCATTCCATCACCTGGCTCATAATCAATCTTCTCATCTATCCTTTGGTCCCAAAAATTAGAAGTGTTAAGATTCTTTATCTCCGGCAAGGATGGTTTATATTTTCTCGCTAATAAATTGAATTCGTTCATTGAGGCAAGTTTCTGCCTATCATTTTCTATTTCTAATGCTTCTTTACATAAATTATTAAAGCGCATATTTTTTTTTGATTTTTCCATTGTATGATTCTAGCATCAATTTTGGCTCTTGACAAATAAATAATAGTCTTGCAATAATAAATTATGAAAGTCCCGATTGCCCTAAGGATTTTTTTAATAGGAACGGTAGTCTTGTTAGTAACTGCCGTTCCTATTCTTTTTAATAAAGCCTTCGCCTCAAACGTAATTTTCCAATATAACTTCGACAATAATAATGATGCGAACGCATGGGCTTTAATCAGGGGAACTACGCCTCTGCAGATAACGAATATTAATGGTAACAATATGTATGGAGAAAGGATAAACTCCTCAGGCATACTAATCGACGCTATTGGTCCTAGGATTAATACCCCAGATTATCAAATAGATTTTGACTACCTACCAATTGTTAACGCTAACACTAAGACAGTCGACAGAAATATTGATTTTAGATGGATATGCAATGATTCTTCTACCGCCTGCAATCCCTATGAAGTTCATTTTTTAGGGGAAAATACATTTTGGACTAATTTCTGGGATTATCCCCAGCAAAAAACTTCTCCAACTCCTTTACTTGATAATCAAACTAATCATGTAATAATCATCCTCAACAATCAACATATTCAAGTTATCCTAAATGGAGTGACTATCGTGGATTATATTGATTCTAATTATCAATTCCCTACTAATGAGAGACTTGGATTAAGAATTGGTACGGGTAGTCAAGCCCCTACTGAAGCTTATTTTGATAATATTGTAGTTACGGATCTTGAAGCACCGAGCCCCACCCCAACACCGACACCCACACCAAGCCCGACTTCCACCCCAACTCCAACGCCGATTCCAACCGTTTCTCCCACTCCCGCTCCATCTATTAATCTAAACGTGCCTATTCTAAGACAAACAACTAATCCTTGGGGTTCCCAGGTGTACGACGGAGCAAATCTCTGGAGCCCGATGTCCAAAACAATTAGGAGTTGGGGTTGTGCTTTAACGTCCTATACGATGGTGTTGAAATATTTCGGGATTAATAAGCTTCCCAACGGAACAAATCTAGATCCCGGAACTTTAAATACATGGCTTAGGAATAATAACGGCTATATTGATGGAAAACACGCCGGCTACCTTAATCCACTGGCAATTTCCAGCCTGTCGCACCAAGCCATTAAAATAAACAAGATTACCGCTTTTGACGGACTAGAATATTCAAGAATTACCGGCTCAAATAACCTTCCCTTGAATGATGTGCTAGCCAATAAATTACCGGCAATTTTAGAAGAACCTGGACATTATGTCGTTGCTACGGGAACAACTTCAAATAGTTTTAGTATTATCGATCCCTATTTTACTAATAAAACTGACTTAGCTGCTTACGGCAATACTTATCTCTCCTTAAACGTGCTCAAGCCTGCTAAAACCGACTTATCTTATATTTTAATTACCGCTGATCAAAACACGGATATTAAGATTGAGGATTCTTCTGGAAATTCCGTTGGGACTGAATCTCTGCAGCAACCGCTAAATAACGCTGATAATGGCCAATCGGCCGGCGAACCAATGAAAATGGTTTATGTGCCAAAACCACAGAGCGAAAATTACCAGATAACTTTTTCCTCAAATCAAACCAATAATTTCGATAGTAATATCCTTTTGTATGACCAGGATGGAAATGTTAATTCACAAGAAATACCTCTGGTTACAAATCCAACTAGTCCTAAAGTTCTAAATCTTAGTTTTAATAATAAGGACGTGAGTAAATCTACCATAAAACCTGCTGTTACTTTTGATTCGCTCATTGCAACTATTAAAGCTTTAGAGAATTCACATGAAATAAACATAAAAGTCGCAGACAAACTTATTTGGTCAATTAATAGAATTGAAAAAAGTTATAACAAGAGGTTTAAGATATTTACACAATTTAAATTGAGATTTATAGAAGAGAGTTTAAGATTTTATGACAAAAAGTTAATGAGTCAAGGGGCGTATCAAGTTATTACCTCGGATATTAAGGATTTAATAAACAGCTTCTAGCTTTTGTGAGTGAGGGGATCGGATTCTATAAATAATGGTTAAAGAAGATATTTAGATACAGGAGGAACTTCCGTAGTTGGAATAGTTACGCTCTCGCCTAAAGCAAACAGCGCCGCTTCCATTCTGCCAGCGTAATAATTGACATTAGGATAGCCTTTGTCATCGGGAATCGGATGCCCTGCGTGTGCATATCTTAATCTAGTCCTAGCCTCTTCCAGCAATGATTCTTGTTCTGTTTCACGAAATATTCGATTAACCCCCATTACATCAAGTAATCCACCATATGCTCCTAATAAATACAATGCTAAAGGATCTGATTCTCCGAGTTCTTCGTGAGCCTTATATGAAAGTCCAAGAAATTTTACAGCTTCTTTCCAAAGAATCTTAACAGAAACTGGACTATCTTTTGCCACTACTGCTCTTTGGGGATCAACTAGTACTCCCTTATCCGTATCTACCGGTAATGGTCCTCCCGTGGGTTGTTCTGGGGAGAATTCTAATCTTCTTCTTGTCATAAAAAATACTGCCTTTAAGAAGTTCAGATAATTATAAGACTTTTTTGTTTAAAAATCAAGGGTTAAGTGGACTTGAAAAGATTTCCCCCAAGGGGACGATGCCACAAGGGCATTAGCTACTGCGTAGCGGCGCTTCTCATCCTAATTGTGGACCTGAGAGGATTCGAACCTCTGACTTCTTCAATGTGAATGAAGCGCTCTACCGCTGAGCTACAAGTCCTCGCTCCTAAATCTTAGCACAAATTACGCTCATTGACAAAGCGAGTTGAACTTGGGAGAATTAAATAATGTTACTAATTCGGAAGGTTTACGCGTTTTTAATCGACGGCGTCGAAACCCTCTTAATTGCCGCTGCAATCTTTTTGGTCATCTACGCTTTTCTCTTCCGTCCGTTTAATGTCCAGGGAGAATCCATGTTTCCAAACTTCCACAACGGCGAGTATGTAATTACTAATTTAATCGGTTTTGAAGATTTTAAAATCTATCATGCCAGTTTTGGCACTCTAAAACTGGGTGATGTTGTGGTGTTTGTTTCCCCGCCGGATCCAACCAAAGATTACATTAAAAGAGTAATTGGCGTCCCGGGCGATACGGTAATGATTAAAGGAGGCAGTGTTTATTTAAACGGTAAGCTTTTGGATGAAAGCGCCTATCTTAATTCAGATGTCAAAACGTATGAGGGAGCATTCCTTACGGAAAATAAAGCAGTAACCGTCCCCGCCAACCAGTATTTTGTTTTTGGAGATAACCGACCGGAGAGTTCTGATTCAAGAACTTGGGGTTTTGTCACAAAAGACGAAATTGTCGGAAAATCTTTATTTGTCTACTGGCCGCTTGACCGAATAAGGTTGGTCAACAACCCTTATTAAGCCGCTTTACTTAAGAGATTATAAATTTCTTTGACTTTTGGCCCTGTTACGTCCACATCACCTTTATGCACAATTACAACTTTGACTTGTGATCTTGTTTGAGAAATGGAAACCCTACTGAATCCCTGATTTTTTTCGAGATTTCTGGCCATTTCATCCAATTCCGGTACCCAAAGCTTATGAGTAGTTGTTCGTGGTTCTTTTTGCTGAATTTCTCCTTTGGCCTGTCTTGCCATTTCTTCGGTTTCCCGGACGGTACTGCTTTCCCTTAAAATCTTTTTGAATAAATCCAGCATCAGTTTTGGATCTCCCAAAGAAATTAATGGCCTGACATGTCCTTCGGTGATAACTCCGGCCACCAAGGCGTCCTTAATGGCATCGGGCAAAGACAAAAGTCTGATCGTGTTGGAAACGGTCGGAGCGCTTTTGCTGACTTTTCTGGCGACTTCATTTGTCCCCAGTCCGAATTCGTCGATCAATCTCTTGTAGGCCTGCGCTCTTTCGATCGGATTTAAATCTTCTCTTTGCACATTCTCTACGATTGACATTTCCAACATTCCCTGCGGCGTTGTCTCTTTAATTACCACCGGCACTTTTTCCAAACCCAATACTTTAGCCGCTCTCCAGCGTCTTTCACCGGCAATTATTTGATATCCGGCCGGAGTTCTGGCCACCACAATCGGCTCTAAAATCCCCTGTTCCCTGATTGAATCAACTAATTCCTGGAGTGAATCGGGGGAAATAATACCTCTTGGCTGAAGAGGATTGGCCTGTAAAAGAATTGTTTCCAGCTCTATAATATTTTGTTGATTATCCATTTAATACTTCAATCATTCGTTTACCGTTTAATTTCTTAAACAAAACTTTCCCTGCCTGTAAAGCGAATAAAGTAAAATCTTTACCCATGGAAACATTTTTCCCGGCTCTAAAGTTAGTGCCTTTTTGCCTAACTAAAATGCTTCCGGCCAGCGCTTCCTGTCCACCATAAATCTTAACGCCCAAACGCTTAGCTCTTGAATCTCTGTTTCCTTTTACTGCTCCCTGTGCTTTGGTATGTGCCATAAATTCCTTTCGTGAAAACTTGCCTTATTTTAACTTGACTTTTCACAAACTGTCAAGATATCAAATGAGGTCAATTAAGACTTCCTACTAGCAGTTTTCTTAACAACTGGTTTTTCTTTTGTTACGCCACTGATTTTTTCAACTTGTATCTTAGTTAATGCTGCTCTAAAACCGGTTGTTCTTCTATAGCGGACTTTGGACTTAAACTTTGAGACTCTGACTTTAACTCCCCGAAAATCTTCTAAGATTTTTCCTTCAACTTTTTCGCCTGCTACAAATGGCTTACCAACTTTAATCTTACCGTCGTTGACCAACAGAAGAACTTCTTCAAAGCTAATTTTTCCGTTTTTACCGGAAATCCGGTCGATTTCAATAACGTCACCTTCGGAAACTTTGTATTGCTTACCTCCGGTTTTAATAACTGCGTATTTCATGATTTATGAATTATAACAAATTTTCTACTTAATTTCTAGGATCTCTTGTCTGCGGCCTTTGCTAATCGCCGACAGAAAACCGAGGAAAATAAAATTGGACAAAAGTGAACTTCCTCCGTAGGAAACAAGTGGTAGCGTTACGCCCACAATTGGCAAAATGCCAACATTCATTCCGATGTTGACAAAAATTTGGATTAAAAAAGTAAAAAAGATAATAGCCGCAAAAGCTTTAGAAAACTTATCATCAGAATTTAAAAAGATGGTGTATATTTTATAAAGAATTAGGACAAAACAAAATAACACGATTACAGTTCCGATAAATCCTAGCTGTTCCGAAATGGTGGCAAAAATAAAATCGGTATGACGTTCGGGCAAAAACCGCAGTCCCGACTGCGTCCCTTGCCCTAACCCTCTTCCCATCAACATCCCTGAGCCGACGGCAATCACAGATTGAATAACGTTGTAGGAGGTTCCCAAGGGATCTTTTCCGGGATCAAGAAAAGTCAGCACTCTTTGCCTTTGATATTCGTGCAGTAATTTCCAGACCAACGGAAAAACTGCCAATAAGGGAAGGAAAAGTCCCATGAAATACTTTAGTGGAAAACCCAAATAAACAGTTGTCACCAAGACAACTCCGGCATATAAAAGTGCGTTGCCTAAGTCGGGCTGGAAAAAAATTAGAAGTGCAATTGGTCCCAGTAATAAAAAAATGTTCAGTAAGCTCCTGAAATTATAGTTTCTTAAGTTGGCCAAGTAACTGGCAAAACTGATTGCTAAAAACGGTTTTAAAATTTCCGAAAATTGAGCACGAAGCCCCAAAAACTCTACCCACCGCATTGAGCCCCTGCTCTCAATCCCCAATAGTAAAACTAAAATCAAAAGTATTAAGGAAGCAATATAAATTGGCTTACTATAAATATCAAGGATTTTATAATTCGCCTGCGAGAAAAAAACAAAAGCTAATAGCGATACTATTAAAAAAATTAACTGACTCTTGAAAAAATCAGGGTTTAAAGAAAAAAGAGTTACCAAGCTAATGATGACGAGAAGTCCAACCGGAATTATTAAAAACCAATCTATTCCCAAACCTTTACTATTCATCTTTTGTCACCGAAAATTTTTCTGCCTCGGTAATTGAATTAACCATTGCCTTTCTTTTAATGTAAGCTTCGTGTTCTTTTGGCCAGAAAGGAATCGTAATCTTTACTTTTTCGTTTGGTTGGGTTTGCAGATTTTTTCTTTCTTCCTGAATTTTGCGGACAATATCGCGGGCCAAGCCAAAGTTTAAGTCCAAATTATCGTCACTGGTCTTAGCCGCTACCGCATAGACGTCTGCTTTTTTACCAAATGAAAGATTATAAGCATTTACTTCGTCCTTAACGGTTCTGAGAACTTCTGTTGATAATTCATCGGGTCCATCATACGTCATATCTTTAATTGGGATTCTGACTTTTATTTCGGCTTGCTTTCTTAAGGCGTGCGCTGCTTCAACGACTTGCCTGGCTTTTAATATTTCTGTTTCCAGTTCTTCATCAATTAAACTCTTGTCAACAGTTGGCCAATCGCTAAGATGAACAGATTCCTCACCGGTTAAATTGATATAAATTTCTTCGGCGATAAACGGTGTAAAAGGCGCCAGTAACTTAGCCAAAGTGACAAGAACCAAATGTAAAGTTTGGTAACATGCATTTTTATCTTGCTCATCTTCGGCGGAAGGTCCGACCCTCTCCCTACTTCTTCGGATATACCAAAGAGACAGATCATTCACAAAATTTTCGATGGAAAGCGTTGCTCGTTGAATATCGTAAGCCTCTAAGCCCTTTGTCGTAGTCTCGATGGCCTGATTAAGTCTTGAAAGTATCCATCGGTCCAATATGTTATCTGACTTTTGACTTTTAACTTCTGACTTTTGATATTTATCTATATTGGCGTAAGTCACAAAGAAATTGTAGACATTCCAAAGCATCAAATGAAACTTCCGGCGTGTTTCATCGGCTTTTTTATAGCCAAAGAGCAGGTTTTGCTCGGGATTGTGAGTCACAAACATCCAGCGCATTACATCAACGCCGATTTTTTCCGCTCCCTGCCCAAATTCAATCATATTTCCCCAGGATTTGTGCATTGGCCGGCCATCTTCGCCCAGCATTGAACCGTAGCCTAAAACTAGTTTGAAAGAATTTCTTTTTTCCAAAACTGTGGACATCGCAATCATTGAGTAGAACCAGTTTTTAAACTGTCCGGGGAAAGACTCGGTGATAAAATCCGCCGGGAACCATTCCTGCCAATATTTTTTATCTGTGGTATAACTTAATTTTTTCGTTTTGGGATCAAGATAAGTGGAAAAACCGACAATTCCGGCGTCCAGCCAAACATTACCAACATCATCCACTCTTGACACTAATTTTCCACATTGTGAACATTTTATTTTGACGCTATCAATAAACGGCTTATGGGGCGTGTGTTCCTCAAAATCCTTCCAACCGTCCACAGCTTTCTCTCGCAATTCTTCTTTTGAACCGATAACCTCAAAATGCCCACATTCTTGGCATTCAAAAATCGGCAGTGCCAAACCCCAGTAACGGTTTTTCTTACTGATTAGCCAGTCGCTCATGTTGGAAAGCCAATCCAGTTCTCTTTCTAAGCCAAACTCGGGACGCCACGAAATCATTTTGGCTGTATCTTTCATTTGCTCCCGCAAGGTTTTTGAACTTTGATCTTTGACTTTTGACCTTTCGGGAACATCCATCGCGATATACCACTCTTTAGTGACTTTCCAAACCAGTTCCGTTTTGCACCGCCAGCAAGCCGGATAACGGTGAGTATATTTTTCTGTCTTAAAAAGATTACCTGACTTTTTTATAAACTCAATAATTATTTCCGGATGCTTCTTGGCGCTTTGACCGGAAAACTCATTCATTCCATCTATGTAGAAGGCTTCGTCGTCAATTAACTCTATCACCGGCAGTTTTTCTTTTTTGCCCAACCGGTAGTCTTCCATTCCCTGCCCCGGCGCTACATGCACAAGACCGGTTCCTTCCTCAACTGAAATTGGCAGAATTAACGGATTTGACGCAACTACCCGATGCCGATAATCGCCAAAAGCTTCTTTAACCCGCGGCAGATTATCAAAAGGCGACGCGTAGCGTTCACCAATTAATTCTTTCCCCTTAAAAGTTTTCTTTATTTTCAAATTGAGTCTTTCCGCCGCTTCTTTAATTAAAATGTAAGTGTTTCCGGCAACTTCTCCCCCTGTCTCAACATAATCTTTAGTAATATCAATCGCCACCGCCACATTTCCCGGCAAAGTCCAGGGAGTAGTTGTCCAAACCAATAGATAAGTTTCTTTTTTGTCGGACAGAGGATATTGAATGAAAATTGAATCATGGGTTAATTCTTTATAGTCTTCGGTGAGTATTTCATGTTGAGAAATTGCGGTTTCGCACCTTGGACACCACGGTACGCTATCTGTACCTTTATAAATCCAACCGCGCTCATTGCAGGTTTTTAGAAAATGCCAAATCATGTAGTTGTTTTCGTCCGACATGGTGTAATAGGAGTTATCCCAATCCATAAAATAACCCAGGCGTTTGCTTTGTTCGGTTTGAATCGCGCTATATTTGTTAACCCTCTGCTTGCAAAGTTCAACAAATTTAGCAATTGAGGCTTTTTTGTCTCCCGGGACTAAGTTTTCGATGTCTTTTTTATTTCGCACTCCCAATTCTTTTTCAACTTCCACTTCCACCCACAAACCCTGACAATCAAAACCGTTTTGGAAACGCTGTTTAAAACCTCGCATATTGTAAAATCTTTGCCAGACGTCTTTATAAGTCCTTCCCCAAGCATGATGTACTCCCATGGGGTTATTGGCGGTAATCGGGCCGTCTAAAAAGGAGAATCTTTTTTCGGAGGAATCATTCTTGTGGAGATATTTTTGCTGCAAACCCTCATTGGTCCATTTTGTTAATAAATCGTTCTCCAGTTTAGGAAAATCAACTTGTTGATCAACAGGCTTAAACATAAATTCTATTATAGCTTGCCATGCTTAATTTGACAATGAATTCCAATTTCTTTTCTTTATTGAAAGATATTTGCTATTATTAAGGTAGTAGCATATATTAAGTATTTATTTATGGACAGCGACAAAGTTATTTTGGAAATTAAAACACCCAGAAATACCGAGGAAACTTCGGAAGCCATGACGCAATTTCTCTCCAGTCTGGTTAACTTAAAACGTCAAATAGTCTATTTTTACAGGCGCGGGATACCAATTAGCCTAGAGATTGCCACCTTTGAGCAGAGAACTCATTTTTTTATTGTGATTCCGCAGAAATTCCAAACTTTTATTGAAGGTCAGTTAACCGCTCAATACCCCAAAGCGCTAATTGCAAAAAATAAGGACTACTTACCGGATATCTTAAGTTCCCCGGGAGAACTTTATGAAGGAAGGCTTAAATTAAAACATGGAGCTTTGTTCCCAATAAAAACTTATAAAGATTTTAAGGACGTTGATCCGCTAAGCTCAATTTTAGGGATTTTGGCAAAACTGGATAAAGATGACAAAGCGGTAATTCAATACCTACTGGTACCAATCGGTACCGGCTGGCAGACAAAAGGCCAAACGGCAATTCTTAAAAGCACAGATCCGGACAGAGAGAACCCTCTTAATCAATATAAAAAAATTATTACCGATAAAATCAGCCAAAACGGTTTCCGCACCGGTATAAGAATCTTAGTTAAAAGTGACAATCCGGGTTTATTCTTTAATATTGTCAACGGATTTTCTATTTTTAATAATCCCATCGGCAACAGCTTTTATTTAAGACGCCCGCATCTTTGGCAAAAAGACAGATTTGAAAGAGCACTTATTAAGCGCAGTAGGTCTTTTATCCCGTCAAATCAAGTTTTAAATGTTTCGGAAATTGCCAGTCTTTACCACCTACCGACGGAACAGCTGGCCAAAATTCACAATCTTTCTTGGACTAAAGCCATCTTTTCCGAACCGCCGGAAAATTTACCAATCGCTCAAGGTTTGGGCGACGCAGAAAAACAGGAGATTAATTTTTTTGCTAATACCGAATTTAAAAATAAACTGACGAATTTTGGCATCAAAGGAAAGGATAGACGAAAACATACTTATATTATCGGGAAAACCGGCGCCGGAAAATCCACGCTCATCGCCAATATGGCGATCAACGATATCAGAAATGGAGAAGGGGTAGCGGTAATTGATCCGCATGGGGACTTAACAGAAATAATTTTGGATTACATTCCGTCAAACCGGATTAACGACGTAATTTATCTGGATCCGTCAGATTCTTCTTCAAGCTCTTTTCATCTTAATCCGCTTGAGGTCGGGAACACGCAAAAAGAACTAGTTGCTTCCGGTATTGTTTCTATCTTTAAAAAACTTTATGGAAATTCCTGGGGACCACGGCTTGAGTATATTTTAAGAAATACTATTTTGACCCTTTTGGAAGTTCCCGATTCGACTTTTTTGGAAGTTCCCGGTTTATTAACGGATAAAAGTTACCGGGACAAAGTTGTCGCAAAGCTAAACGATCCGGTTTTAAAAAATTACTGGCTGAATGAATTTGAAACCATGACGCCACGGTTAATGAGCGAATCTATTTCGCCTATTCTTAATAAGGTTGGTCAATTTATATCTTCTAATATTGTTAGAAATATTATCGGCGCTCCTAAGTCAACCATTGATTTGGAAAAAATTATGAACGAAGGAAAAATTGTACTGCTTAATCTTTCTCAGGGAAAATTAGGAGAAGATAATTCTTCACTTTTGGGCGCGATGATAATTACAAAACTACAACTGGCGGCGATGAATCGGGTTGATTTAGCTGAAGAGCAAAGGAAGGATTTTTATCTGTATGTTGACGAGTTCCAAAATTTTGCTACTAATTCCTTTATTAAAATTTTGTCCGAGGCCAGAAAATATCACTTAGATTTAATTATGGCAAATCAGTATATGGCGCAAGTTCCCGAAGATGTCAGAGCGGCAATTTTTGGTAATGTCGGAAGCTTAATTTCATTCATAGTCGGCGCCGGGGACGCTTTCTATTTGGCTAAAGAATTAGGGGAAAGATTTAAAGAAGAAGATTTATTGGCTCTGGGAAATTATCAAATCTTAACAAAACTTTCAATAGATAGTATTACCTGCCCGCCGTTTTTGGCGCAAACTCTGCCACTCCCTATGAGTAAAAACCAGAATAGAAAAACGGTAATCCGCGTCTCCAAAGAAAGATATTCTAAGCCTACGAAAGAGTAATCCTCTCCCAAAAAGGAAAAAAGGCACCATGGGGTAATAAAATAAAAAAAGTAGCTGACGAAAGTCAGCAGACTGCGCGTGCAGTAAATACTCTTTAGAGTCTATCACCTTGCGGTGCCTTTAACACTTGAGTGCGTTGCGAAAATGGTTCGGGACCTTTCTCAGCGTTAGCTGTGATTGGATATCCCGAAACGGGTTGTTTTTTGAACATAGTAGTCCTTTCTTTCTCCAAATCGGAGTTGCTCAGCATCAAGAAGCTTTGGCGTTAGATCCTAAATGGATCCTTTGTACCAAGCTATGGCTGAGCTTCTCCACTACGAGCTAGTCTAAATCCAGGTGGATCAGGCTAGTTTAGCAGGTCAATGGGCCGCTCGCCTTTGGACCATGAGAGTCACCCCAACACCAATTCCGCCAAGAATCAGGCAGATGAACAGAGGGAACAGCGGGATGCTGTTGGAGTCTGATTCATCTGAACCGCCAGCGATACTGGTAGTTGCCGGAGTTTTCTTTGGCTTGACAGAGGTCGAAGCGACCGGAGTCGAAGTCGATTTCGGAGTCGGTGTGACAACCGGAGTTGCGCAAGGTGCGGGCGTGACTTGGACAACCGTGTCTGCTCTGACAGAGACAACGCACGTAGGTGCGGGTGTCGGAGTCGGAGTCGGACAGACGCCGATGGTGAAGGTGCCGCCAACCATGTCGTTGTTATCGGCATCTCGCCATTGGTAAGTGTAGTCGCCGGGGGCCAGGCTGATGGAATCGAAACCAGAGGTAACAAGGACGTCAGGTTCGATGATCAGTTTCCAGCCGTCGGGGACA
>Ga0182011_10000259_pt1 | contig 45121 bp, 40 predicted proteins | sample 711E1DmetaG_FD_120481 | JGI IMG/M metagenome (GOLD analysis project Ga0182011, IMG submission 120481) | Permafrost microbial communities from Stordalen Mire, Sweden - 711E1D metaG | ecosystem: Environmental > Terrestrial > Soil > Wetlands > Permafrost | place: Sweden: Stordalen | collected...
GAGACGTTCCACGCCGCCGTCGTGCCGGTCGAAGCGACCAGGGTCAGCGCGGCGAACGCGAGCGAAACCCACGCGATTCGCATTCTGCGCAGCGAAACGTGTGACGCGGAGGCAGTAAGGGTTACCACCCTGGCAATCCCCGAGTCGAGGCGGCCGAAGCCCGTCGGACCGGCCGACCCGGCCCCAGGCCGATGAGTTTCCACGCTCTCCATCTGGTCTCCGACGCTGAGGTCGCATCCGGGGGAGCGGGGAAGCAAGTCCACCGCCGGGAGGTTCTCCGGCCGATGCCGCCATCGAGTTGGCCCCGTCACCGAGGCCACACCTACTGTAGTGGCAACCACACACTGTAGGCGAGAGACTCAATGGTACCCTCGTCGGCCGCAGACGCGCCGGCACCCGGTCAGCCGAAGGTGGGGAATGGCGGCGACGCTACCAGTCAGCCTGCGCCGCCGCGTGAGGCGCAGCATCGCACAACTCGCCGCTGCTTGCCGGGCGCACGTCTCGGCGCCCTGGTAGCCCGCGGCCACGACGAGCCCTCGTCGCAAAGCACCGATAATGCTGCCATGCCTCAGCCCGATCGACTCCCCGGCGACATTCCGGGACCGACGGCCGTGAGGCCGGCCACAACTCCCCTCCCCGGCCTGCACCGAGTCGAGCAGATCATGGGCACGGCTATCAGCCTCGACGTGCGGGACGCGGCGGTTCAGCCGGCCGCGCTCGAGCGGGCATTCGAGTACCTGCGCGCGGTCGATGTGCGCTTCAGCACGTACAAGCCCGAGAGCGAGGTCAGCCGCTTGATCCGTGGCGATCTGGACGAGGTGGGCTGCAGCCCGGAATTGCGCGAGGTTCTCGCGCTCTGCGACGAAGCCCGCCGCACTACGGAGGGGTACTTCGACATCCGCGCCCACCGGCCGGACGGCCGGCCCGATCCGACCGGCCTGGTCAAGGGTTGGTCTCTCGAAAATGCCGGTCGGATCCTCGAAGCCGCCGGGGCCCGCAGCTACTGCATCAACGGTGGCGGCGACATCGTCGTTCGCGGTGAGGCCGCGCCTGGCCAGGCCTGGCGGGTGGGGATTCGCCACCCGCTGATCGCCGATAGACTCGCCACTGTGCTTGCCGTCCGCGACGGAGGGGTGGCCACCTCCGGGACCTACGAGCGAGGCGAGCACGTGCTCGACCCCTTCACCGGCCGGGCCCCGACTGGTGTCCTGAGCATGACTATCGTCGGGCCGAGCCTCACGTTCGCGGATGCCTACGCCACGGCGGCCTTCGCCATGGGCCCGACGGGCCTGGCCTGGGCCGCCGGCCTGCCGGAGTACGAAGGCTGCTCGATCACCGCGGACTCCGACGGGTCGAACGGCCGATTGGCCTGGACCCCCGGCTTCGACTCGTACTTCGCCGACCGCTGACCGGGCGGGCTCCACCGCCGAAGGCAACGCGCTCGAGTCGTCCGACCGATCGAACTCCTACCAGAGAAACGGTCGACGGCCCAGCAGCGCCTGGTCGACGATCGTCAGCAGATACCCGGCGAGGAGCAGCAGGCTGACGTTCATGTGGAGTCTGATATTGGCCGCCATGGTATCCATGAGCGCGTACGGGTTGTCGTAGCAGCTGACCAGGCCCGAGTGGACTCGAATCGCAAGCGGAATCGCCAGGAGAACCAGTAAAGTCGGGACAGGCAGCAGGCCGACCACGACACCGGCCGTCACGCTCACGAAAGCGCCCCCGGCCGACGCATCGAAGCCCCAGATCACCGCCCTCTTCGACCAGCGCACAGGCAGCGTCCGCTTGCCCGCCTGGGCGTCACCGGCGCGGTCCGGGATCTCGTTGACGTACAGGATCATGGCCACGAGCAGCGCCACCGGCACCGAAACCAGCAAGGCCTCCGCCGACAGCGACCCGCGCGACTGAACGGCGTAGGTGCCGAGCAGCATCACCGGCCCGAATCCGATGGCCGTGGCTACCTCGCCCACGCCCCGATAGACGAGCTTGAAGGGCGGCATCGTGTAGGCCACGCTGATGAAGAAGCCGAGCGCGGCGATGGCAACCAGCGCCGGCGAACCGCGCAACACGAGCAGGACGACGCCGAGCACCGCAGCCACGCCGTAACAGGCGATCGCCAGCATCGACATCTCGCCCATGGTGACGAGGGCGTTCTGGAGCACTCGCGAGCCGCCGCTGAACTTCGTCGGAGTGCGGTTCGCGTCGTCGGCGCCCTGGAGAGTGTCGAAGACGTCGTTGGCGACGTTCAGGCCGAGATGCACCGCGCTTGCTGCGACCAGGGTGATCAGGGCCGTGACCATGTCGAAGACGCCGACTCGAGCCGCGACCGCCAGCCCGAGCAGGACCGGCGCGAACGTTGCGCTCAGGAACGGGGCGCGAGTCGCGCGAAGGAGCAACAGGCCCCGCGACAGTCTCGGTCGGACGAGGACGCCGCGTTCCGCGGAGAGCGCGGCGAAGTAGCGCCGTGCCCTCGGCAGGCCGCGTTCGTAGGCGGCGGGCAGCGGCAGCTCCGCCTCGTCCCACGCCCAAACGCGGTTGGGGCTGACCTCGAATCGACCCCGGAGCTTCGGCGACGCCGCACCCCACACGGTCACGTGGCGGCGCTCGTCGAATCCGCCCTCAGGCAGAGGATGAATGTGGCTGCCGGTAATCGCGACCAGCGTTCCGGGCGCAAGCCGGAAGCCGGCCTGCTGTCCGAATCGAACCGTGCCATCGGCCGGATTGACCTCGATATCGACATCGACGTTGACCGGGTAGCCGTCTTCCGCCACCCAGCTCAAGACCGCGCGCTTGTAGGCGGCCAGCGTGGCAAGGCCGCCGCCGACGGCAATCGCATCCGGCACGGGCTCGGCCGCGGGCACCTCCGAGGTCGAAGGCTCGTTCGGGGCGTCCGTGGCGATCGACTGCACGCCGGCCTGTGCGGCCGTGGCGATCGGCGGCACGGCAACCGTGGCGTCGGAGTCGGCCGGTCGGGCTGGCCTGCCGAACCTGGCCGGTCGGAACACCGGGCTCATCGGGTCACCTGGGCGACCGCGGTCATTTCGGGCGCCTGGTCGGTGCGGCCGTCGGGCCAGAGCCACGTCAGCCGCGGCGTCAGCTCGATCATGGCCCTCTCGAAGATGAGCGGGAAGCCCAGCCGAGCGCCGAGCAACCCTGCCGTCGCCGGATCCTTGCGCGACCAGTCGGGCAGCAACCGCTCCCAGCCGGCGTGAAGATCCTGATCGACAACGCGCGCGTCGCACTGGACCGTCACCTTGCTGGTGAGCCCGCCCAGAGCGTCCGGGCTGGTAATGGAGAAGCTGACCTTCGGATTGGCCTTGACATGAGCGAGCTTGGCGCAGTCCAGGACGCTTGAGGTCAGCAAGATCAGATCGCCCCACAGCAGCGGAACCATCGGATAGGTGATGGGACGTCCATCGGCGGCGATCACCGTGAGCTCTCCAACGAGAGCGGCGCCGATCAGGCGGGCGACCGGGTACGGCAGCGAGGGCAAGTGGACCTCCAGGCGCGGGAAACCTTCAGATGGGGTCGCAATTGTACGGAACGAGCACCCATCGACGCGCCCTGAGGCTGGCGACCGGAGAAGTCGCCTCCCGGTCAGCGCGTTCGATCGCGGTCTGGGCTCCCGCCGAAGAGGCGGATGGACGCGGCGCGGGCCTCATTCTGCTCTCGGGTGATGAGGTGCCGGCGGTCCGACGTGCTGTTGTGCGCGTACTCGGCGAGCGTCTTCTGGAGAGCGTCCAGGCGCTTCAGCTGAGACGCAAGGATCACCGACCATCGGCCCTGCACCTCCCTGGCACGGGCGGCGGCGGCCCAGAGCGCATAGATGTCGTCGAGGCAGATCTCGCCGGACCCCAATGCCTCGGACCAGGCAACGTCCCCGGAGAGTTCCAGCAGTCGCCTGATGGCCGCTTCGGAAGCCTCGGCGGCGCGCGTGCAGACAGGGCATCGGGGATCGGCGAGCTCCGCCAGGCCTCGCATCTGGCCCGACTCGTCGTTGCCCGAGAGCTTCTTCAAGGTCGCCAGGCGGCGGCGGAGCACGGCGTCGAGGAGAACGGCGGTGGCGAGCTGGCTGCTGGTCTGGAGCAACTCCATCTTCGACAGGCCGACGCTGTGGACCTGGCAGAACCCCAGCCCCTTGTCCATCTGGGCTCGCAGGCCACGGTCGGTGGCTCCCTCTCGGGCCAGGCCTCGCAACGCCGCATAGCTAGCCTCCTGCCGTGCGTCGCAAACCGGGCAGCGGCTGCGCTCCAGGGCCTCGGCCAGTCGGATCTCCTCGAAGTCGCGGGCAGGCAGCTTGCCTGGCCCGGTCACCTGCGCGCTCGGAGTGCTGTCGGCCTCGTCATGGCCACAGCCTACCGCGCCATCAGCCCCGCCGGGACATGGCCGCGTAGGTGACACCGAACCCGATGACGCACCAGATCGCCAGGGTCAGGAAGGCGCCGAGCGGCAGTCCGAACTCGTTGGGGGCTATCGTGCCGCGGGTCACCTCGCCCATGGCCTGGATGGGCAGGAGGCGATGGATGGTTTCGAGCCAGCCCGGCAGCTTGTCCGGCAGGAACGTCAGCGGGGAGAACATGAACACGAAGACCACGAGCGCCTGGGTGATGATCACGGTCAGCATGTAGGGCAGGACCGAAGCGATGGCGTAGCCGACGCACGTCGCGGTCAGGGCCACCATCAGCACCGCCGGAACGACGAGCGGGCTTACCTGCAGGTCGAGGCCGAAGCGCCACGCGCCAACCAGCACGCCCAGGACCACGCCCGGGATCACGATCGCCAGCCAGACCGTCAGGTCGGCGACGAGGTAGGCGAGCCGAGCGACCGGCAGCGAACGCATGTAGGCCAGGCTGCCTTCGGCCCTCTGCTCGCCGATCGTCTGCGGCAGCGCGACCAGACCGACCGAGACCATCGAGATGGCCGGCGCTCCGGTTGCGATCAGGTAGATCGAGGTGCGGTCCAGGGTTGGGAACAGGAGCGGATAGCCCAGCACGATGCCCAGGGAGAAAAGGGTCTGAACCGCCATCATCAGCGGCAGGTAGTTCTTCTTGCGCAGTGCCTGCCAGGTGACAAGCAGCCGATAGCTACGCAGCAGTCGCATCGAACACCTCCTCGACCTGTGCCGGCCTGGCTTCAGCGCCGCCGACCAGGGCCACGTAAACGTCCTCGAGCGTCGCCGGCCCGAGAGTGAACTCGTCGATCGAGCCGGCAAGTTTCAGCGATTCAGCCCAGGCCACGGCCTGGCCGGCCGCGTCCGTAGGCACGCCGACCATCATTCGATTGCCGACCGGCACGGCCGAGAGACCAAACGGAGAAGCCGGCGGTTCGAGCGCGTCCGGGTCCAGCACCAGTTCCAACCGCAGGGCCGCGCCGAGTCGGCTCTTGAGCTCCGACGGCGTGCCTTCGGCGATGACCCGGCCCTCGTCGAGGATGGCCAGCCGGTCCACCGACCGCTCCGCCTCGATCACATTGTGGGTCACCAGAAGGACCGCGGCGCCGTGATCGGCCAGCGCCCGCACCTGCCGCCACAACATCCGGCGGCGAACCGGGTCCACGTCGTTGGTGGGCTCGTCGAGCATGACCACGCGACCGGGTGTGACGGCGGCCATGGCGAAGGCGACGAGCCGCTTCACGCCGCCGGACAGACGGGCCGCGTCGATGTCGAGCCACTCCCCCAGGTCCAGGGCGTCGACCAGGCGCTCGCGCCGTCGCCGAACGTCGGCCCCGGACGCACCTCTCAGCTGGCCGAGCAGGTCGATTGCCTGGCGGGGCGTGAGACCGTCGATTGGGACCTGCGCCTGGGCCTGGAAAGAGCACAGCCGGCGGGCCAGGCCGGGGTCGGCGACCATGTCGCGGCCGTCGATCCGGATAGAGCCGGAGGTGGGCTTCAGGAGCCCGACGACCTGGTTGACGAGGGTCGTCTTGCCGGCGCCGTTGTGGCCGAGCAGGCCGAACACCTCGCCTTCGTCGATGGCCAGGTTGATGCCATCGTTAGCGCGGATGCCCGTCCGGTAGACCTTGGTCAACTCTTCGATCTGCAGCAACATCGCTCGTCCCCTTGTATGCGGCAACAGCTATCCAGGCCGGGTCCGATCGGGCTCCCGGATCAGTTGGGAGAATTGGCAGGCGGCACGGGCCGCCGGGCTACTCGATGACTATCCGAACCTCGTCGCCATGGTCGGACACTTCCAGGATCGGCCCGGTCATGCCGGTCTGGATCGCCTCGACGATCCGAGATCGGTGGTCCGGTGACAGGCCGGGCACCTGGTCGATCGCGAAGCCCGCCGCGGCGAGCGGGATCTGCAGGTTTATGACCTGGCGGCCGTTCTCGGCCACGAAGATCCTGATTCGCCGCCCTGTCAGAGCGTCCTGCGCCGATCCGGATCGCTTGTCTTCCCAAGGACGCGACTCGGACGCGCCGTCGCGGCGCCCGGCGGCCGAACTGGTTCCACCCGCTCGGGCCTGATCTTCCAGAGCGGCAACGATGGGCGCCGCCTCTTCGGCAGTCAGCTTGCCTTCCGAGACCAGCTTGAGGAGGGCTTCCAGCTCACCCGACATGGCCCTACCTCCTCGCCCGTTCGAGGCGCTCGGCCGCCTCATCGACGCCGATCTCGCCTCTCTCCAACGCCTGGAGGACGGCCAGCTCTTGGTCCTCGGCCACATCCTGTGCGGCGTCGCCCGATTCGTCCGGGTTCCAGCTCTCCTCAGTCTCTCGCGGGCCCGACTCTTCCTCGGTCGCGCCTGCGGCCGCATCTGGCGGCACTTGCGGCTCCGCCGGCTGCGAGCCCGTCGCGTCTGAGTCGCCCGACGACGGCGTCTGCGGCGTCGACGGGGTCGACGGGGCGGCCGCGGCCACGACGCGATCACCGGGTCGGGCCGCCAGGATGCGGAGCCCGCCGGATGTGGAGTTGACCTTGAAGACGGCCCGGCCGTCGCCGACGATCGAGCGCCAGTAGCCACGCCCGCCTTCCAGCCGGTGTTCGACGTTCGACACGATCGAGCCGGAGACGGCCCGAAGCTCGGCCGTGACGCCGCTCAACGGAGTCAGGTCGACGCCACCGGAGATCGACTCGGCGCGGTGCGTACTCGACGGGTCAAGCTCGCCGACGACCGCGATGCCCCCGCTCGTCGTGGAGACGGTCAGGCCGTGGAAGCGGCGGGCGCGGACCCTGACGCTGCCCGAGATGCTGTTGGCACGGATCCGGACGTCGCCGCCGTTGTCGAGAGTGATCGACCCGGAGATCGAGCTGGCCTCGATGAGGCCGCCCAGGCTCCACAGCCGGATGTCGCCGGAAACGGTCCGGTACTTCTGGTCGCCGACCAGGCTCATCGCTTCGATGGAGCCGCTCATCGTTTCGTAGCGGACTTTGGTGCCCCACGGCACATCGATGGTGACGTCGGCGCCGACGCGCGCTCCGCCGAAGAGCCAGGCCAGGCCCGTGGCCAGCCGCCGCTCCGGCGTCTCGACTTCGAGCGAGCCGGGTCCGCGGTCGACGATGACCCGGCCGGTCTCGAGGGCCCGCTCGGCCGCCACCTGGTCGGTGGCACGAATTCGATAGGTGACCGTCAGACGAGCTTCCTCGCCCTCGATTCCCCGAACCCGGAGCTTGCCGCTGATGGTCTTGACCGAGATTCGTCCGTTGGCTCCGATGCGATGGGTGAGCGTCTCAGTTCGCTCCAGCGTCCCCATCTGCTACTCCTTCCCGGCGCGGAGGAGGACCGCCGCCTCGTCTGCCGTGATCTCGTGGCGCGCCAGCCGCTCCAGGACGTCGCGGCGCAACTCTGTCGCGTCACCCGAGCGTGCGAAGCCATACTCGCCGTCCTCCCCGATCGGAGTCCCATCCGTGAGCCCCAGAGCCTTGACCAGGGCTTCGATCCGCGCCCGAACCGTCGGGTAGGACACCTTGAGCTCGCGTTCGAGCTCCTTGGCGTTGCCTCGGGCGCGCAGGAAGCTCTCCAGCAGCGTGAGCTGCTCGCGGCTCAGGCGCCCGAAGCGACCGACGTTGAAGTCGCCCTCGATAGCGGTGCCGCATCCCCGGCACTGAAGCCGGGTGATCGACAGTTCGCTCGAGCAGACGGGACAGGTTGAGATGACGTCGCGTGACATGCGGTTGATGCCTCTTCTGCGAGCCCTGCCGCTGGCCTACCAGTGTGGCTGGCCCCGGCCCTCCTGGGACGTATTGCTCGCCGGTGTTGCCACTATGCCAGTAGTACTTTCTAATTGTCAAGGACTGCCTATCAAATTGTGAGTTTGCGGTACGAACATGCCCCGTGTGTAGTTCGTGAAGAGGTTGCGGGCGCCGGCGTGGGGGTATGCGCCGGCCCAAAGGGAGGGTTGGGCGTCGCGGACGGTTGCAGACTCGAATCTGAGCCTCCCGCGACCGGCCGCGCACCCAACTGGCTGCGGGGTATAGATTCGAGTCTCTCGCGGCGGCGGCCCGATCTGCCAGGAGGCCCGATGGCTCGACTCGTCTACAACTTCGACAACCCTGATCGGTTCGTGGCCGGCACCGTTGGACAGCCCGGCGGCCGGACCTTCTACCTGCAGGCGCGCGAACGCGACCGAATCGTGTCGGTGGTCCTCGAGAAGGTCCAGGTCACGCTCCTCGCGGAGCGCCTGACCGGCCTCTTGACCGATGTCCGCGAGCGCGGGGCGAGCGTGCCCCTCGAGCCAACGCCGGCCGACATCGACACAGGACCGCTGGACGAGCCTTTCAACGAGACCTTCCGCGTCGGGTCGATGACTATCGTCTGGAACGGCGAGGACGAGTCGATCACGATCGAAGCCCGGGCCCTCGATGAGGACGAAGCCGCGAGCGAGATCCTCGAGGCGGATGAGGATGGCGGGGACGATGACGACGAGTCGGACGTCGTGCGGGTCCGCCTGGCCCCGGGCAAGGCCCTGGCCTTTGCCCAGCGAGCGCTCGAGGTGGTCGCCGCCGGACGGTTGCCGTGCCCGTTCTGCGGCCAGCCCCTCAATCCCGAAGGCCACATCTGCACTCGACGCAACGGCTTCATGCACTGAATGGAATGCCGAGGTCCGCGCGGGGTCGACCCGTGACCGACGACGACCGGACGAAGCCGGCAGAGGGGCCTTCGGACGAGCGCGCCGAGGCGCCGCTCGGCGGCGACCGGGCCGGCCGGGTCTCGAGCGACGGACTACCGGCCGGCGTCCCCGACCATGTCGCCGCCGACACTGCCCCGACTAGGCCCTTCGCGGCCGACCCGACAGTCGCCGGAATGACCCGGGCAGAGATGGAGGCGGCTGCCCTCGCGGGTCGCCAGGTTGCCGGCCGGCTCGATAGCGCGACCGCTCTTCGACTCCTCGAAGAGGGCGACCTGACTGTCGTGGGCCGTCTGCTGACCGCCTCGAACGCCACCTTCTTCGGCATGGTCGCCGGCCACGGCACCAACCCCGGGACCTCGATCGCGGCAAGCTGCGTCTACAAACCCATCCGCGGCGAGCGGCCGCTGTACGACTTTCCCGACGGAACGCTGGCCTGCCGCGAGGTCGGCGCGTTCGCCGTGTCGCAGGCCAGCGGCTGGGAGATCGTCCCGCCGACGGTCATGCGCGACGGGCCATTCGGCGAGGGCATGGTCCAGCTGTGGGTGGAGGTCGATGAGTCGGTCGACCTGGCCGAGCTGGTCAATTCCGACGTCCCGGCCCTGCGCCGCATCGCGATCCTCGATGTCGTGCTGAACAACGCTGACCGCAAGGGCGGCCACCTTCTGCCACTCCCCGACGGACGTATCCAGGGCATCGACAACGGCCTGTGCTTCGCCGTCGAGCCGAAGCTGCGGACGGTTCTCTGGCGGTGGCGTGGTCGGCCCCTGACCGACGACGAGCGGGCCGTGCTGGGGCGACTCCACGACGGGCTGGCAGGCGACCTGGGCGGGGAGCTGCGGCCGCTGCTCACTCCGGACGAGATCGCCGCCACTTCGGAGAGGATCGCGTCGCTGCTGAAGAAGGGCGTCATGCCCCGCCCGGATCCGAACCGGCCGGCGATTCCATGGCCGCCCTACTAGTCCGATCGCCGGCGCGCAGCGGAGGTTGGTGCTCGAGCGAGAATCCCGCGCGCGTGGTCGCCGCCTCCGGCACAATCGGCGCTGGAGGCTGACGCGTGTTGAGCTACTTCGAGACCCGGACCCGGATCATCGGCCTGGTCGCCATCGGCGCCAGTCTTGCGGCGTTGCTGCTCCGCATCGGCAGTGCCGGCGGCGTGGCCGTATTCGGCGCGTCCGCCGTCGGCCTGGCGGGACTCGCCGCCATGGTCAGCGAGGGCACCGAGCAACTCTCCCATCGACTCGGGGCCAGGGCGACGGGCGTCCTCCAGTCCGCCCTCGGCAACCTGCCCGAGTTCTTCATCGGCATCTTCGCCCTGCGCGCCGGCCTGCTCGACGTCGTTCGGGCGGCGCTCGTCGGGTCGATCCTGGCGAACACGCTGCTCGTGCTGGGCCTGGCCTTCGTCGCCGGCGGCCTCCGCCACGGGCCGCAACGGTTCGGCACCGACCAGACGAAGATGATGTCTACCCTGCTCGTGCTTGCGGCCGCGGCCATCGCCATCCCCACGATCGCCACCGCGCCGGGCGGCCCGGCACACGGTCACGCCACCGAACTATCCGTCGTCGTGTCGATCGTGTTGCTGGCGGTCTTCGTCGCCAGCGTGCCGTTTGCCGTGGGCAAAGGAACGGGTGCAGGTTCCGCCGTGGCAACCGACATGGGCGAGCGAGCCTGGCCGATGCCGCTGGCCGCCGGGATCCTCCTGGTTGCCGGAATCGGCGCGGCTTTCGTCTCCGACTGGTTCGTCGATGCTCTGAAGCCGGCCATGGGCTCGCTCGGCATGTCGGAAGCGTTCGCCGGCCTGGTCGTCGTCGCCATCGCCGGAAACGCCGTCGAGAACGTCGTCGGCATCCAGGCCATGCTCGCCGACAAGGGCGACCTGGCAATCAGCGTCATTCTCAACTCGAGCTTGCAGGTGGCCCTGGCCCTGGTGCCGGTGCTCGTCTTCGTCAGCCTGGTCCTGGGGGGCGCCACGCTCACCCTGGTGGTTTCGCCGCTGCTGGTGGCGGCGCTGGCCCTGACGGCAGTTCTGTCCGCTCTCGTGGTCATCGACGGCGAGTCGACCTGGCTCGAAGGGTTGGCCCTGATCGGCCTTTACGTCATCCTCGCGGCCAGCGTGTGGTGGGGCCAACCGATCGGTTGAACGGGCCGAACCGGGCGACCGGCGCTGCGGCCCACGGGTCCAGGCCTTGCAGGCAGGTGGGTCGACGGGTCGAAGGGTCGACGCCCTGATCGGCGATCGATCAGCCGGGCGGCCGAACGCCCTGAGCCTTGACTCGCCGCTCCCGCCAGGCCGGGACCCCATGGCGCTCGTCAACGAGCGGCCAGGCCCCTGCCAGCCCCACGTCATGGCCCAGTTCGGCGGGCACGATCCGCACCCGTTCAGCGGGACACCGCAGACCGGTGGCAGACACCGCGGCCCGGGCCGGCTCCAGCCAGCGTTCTCCCTGACGCTCCGCCACCGTTCCCCCGACGACGATCCGTTCCGGATTGAAGGCGTTCACCCAGCCGACGCAGGCAATCGCGAAAGCCCGCCTGGCCCGCTCCATCAGCCAGATGCAGACTTCGTCGCCGGCAAGCTCGCCTTCCGCCACGTCCCGGCCGGTGAGTGCCCCGTCCTCCGCCCGGGCGGCCAGGAACGACGATTCGCCCGAGGCAGCCGATGCCGGCCACCCATCTCGGGTCCGGCAGGCCGCGGGCTCGACCCGATCCCCCGCCGCCGGCTCGACCCGATCTCCGGCCCCCGGCTCGACCCGATCTCCGGCCCCCGGCTCGACCCGATCTCCGGCCCCCGGCTCGCCCCAGATCGCAGTCGCCAGCTGACCCCGGGCCATAGCGGCCAGCGCGTCCTGGGCCGCGGTCGCCAGCCCCGACCCGGAAGCGATCGCCTCGAGGTGGCCGGCGCTGCCACAGCCGCAGCGCGGTCCGCCGCCGGGGATCAAGGAGATATGCCCGATTTCACCGGCGGTTCCATCGGGACCGAGCATCAGATGACCGTCGCGCCATATGGCCCCGCCCAGCCCGGTCGAGACCGTGACGTACAGGAAGTCGTGGCAACCTCGCGCAGCGCCAAGCCAGTGTTCGGCGAGAGCGGCGACGTTGGTGTCCCGTTCCAGGTAGGTCGGCAACCCGAGGCGGGCCTCGATCTCGTCGGCGAGGGGTGCGTCACGCAACGCGACCACGTTGGGCGGATCCACGATCACGCCGCGCCACGGGTCCACCGGCCCCATCGACGATATGCCGATTGCCACGAGCCGGTCCCGGACGCCGCCCGGCAGATCGGCAATGACGCCGCGCAGCAGGTCGGCGCAGCCGGCATAGATGGCCTCCGGGCCGCCCGCCAGCGGAGTGGCCACGGAACGTCGACCGAGCCGCTCCCCGGTGGGCAGGATCGCGGCGGCGCGGATCTGGGTGCCGCCCAGATCGACGCCCAGCACGACCGCGTCGGCGGACATGTGCTCAGACATGGGGGTTGCGCCCCAGCTCGGTCATTGCGGCCCGACTGTTGTCTGGGTCTCGGGAGCGCCGCCGCCAACCTCGGAGGCGGCAGCCAGCGCGTCGGCCTCTGCCGACCCGGCGGCTCTGGGGCTCCCGACCCCGCCGACCCTGTTGCTCCGGCCCGCTTCCACGGCCTGCTTTGCCTCTTCCTCCAGCTCGGCCTGGCGCCCGGTCTCTTCGGGATAGAGCTCATGCAGCGTGACGTTGATGGCGGCCGCGACCGGGACACCCAGCAACCCGCCGAGGACGCCCCAGGTGCTCAAACCGACAAGTACGGCGAAGATCGTGATGACCGGGTGGAGATGAACCGCTCGACCGATTACGAGGGGCATCACCACCTGGTCCTCGACCTGGCGGACGACCAGGTAGACGACCAGGACCACGACCATCGTGTCCGTGCCGCGCGTGGCAAAGCTCACCGTCCCCGCCAGTGCCGCCGCGATGATCGGGCCGACGAGCGGGATGATCTCCAGGACGCCGCTCAAGATCGCCAGGACCAGCGCAAACGGAACGTGCAGGATCGGGCCGAGAACGACGTAGATGACCACCGACACCAGGACGATGAGGAGCAACTGTCCCCGTAGCCAGCGCCCCAGGACGAGATGAATTCGATGAGCGATCCGGAGCGTCTCGAGTCGTTCATTGCGATCGAGAAACCGCAGGGCGAACTGCCCGAAGCGGTGGCCGTCGAGAAGGAGGTAGAAGGTGATGATCAGGCACAGGATCACCTGAAGGCCGATGGAAACCGCCCGTTCGGCCGTCTGGACCGCGCTCGACGGCGAGTTGATCAGGCCCAGAAACGCCGCTCTGATCTGAGCCGCCAGATCGTCGACGTTGTACGTGTTTCCCGCGATCTGGACGGTGTTGCCCAGGAGCTTGTGCAGAGCGGACGCGATGACGTCGTGCCCGCCGGCAGACAACTCGGTCAGCTCTCTGCCGGCTCGTTCGGCGGCGACGAAGGCGAGCACGCCGACTGCGCCGAGGAAGAGCACATAGCCCAGGCCGATGACCGCCACCCTGGGCAGGCGCGTTCTGCCCTGGACGGCCGACACGACCGGCGAGAAGGCATATGCGAGTACCCCGGCCACGACAAACGGGCCGATGACGTCACGGGCCAGCCACAGGACGATGATCACGCCCACGGCCAGCACCAGCAGCCGCACCGATTGGTCGGACCAGGCGATGCCAAAGCGTGCCGTGGGCGTCATGGCCGGCCCGGTCGACTCCGTCTTGGTCGCCATCTCTGACTTCCCGCTCCTCGTTGGTGGCAGCGTCCACGGCGCGGTTATCGATCGCCCCGGGCGGCCTGGATAGCCTACCTCGGTCGTGCCCGCTCCGAAGGGCGGCGCCGTGGCCGAGGCGCGGCGGCGGACCAGGGCGGACGACCATGCCAGCGCCGCCGCGACAAACGTGCCAGCGCCGCCGCGACGAGCAGGCGATACTGATCAACGCCACCACCACGAAACACGGGGGAGTCCATGACCGCATCCGCGACACTGGCCCTGTCAACCAGGGATCTCAAGAAGCGCTTCGGGCGGCAGGTAGCGCTGGCGGGCCTCGACCTCGAGGTCCCGAGCGGAGTCGTCTACGGCTTCCTTGGGCCCAACGGCGCCGGCAAGACGACGACGATGCGCCTGCTGACCGGGCTGATCCGCGCCGACTCGGGCTCGATCTCGCTGCTGGGCCAGCCCTTCGACGGATCCCAGCGCCGGCTCCTGTACGACGTGGGCGCTCTCATCGAGTCGCCGTCGCTCTATCCGCACCTCTCCGCCCGCGACAACCTGATCGTCTTTGGCGCGACGGGCAAGAGAGTCTCGAGAGCGCGAGTCGACGAGTTGCTGGAATTGGTGGGCCTGCGGGATCGAGCGGGCGACCGTGTCTCGAGGTACTCGTTCGGAATGAAGCAGCGGCTCGGCATCGCCGTGGCCATGCTCAACGACCCCAAGCTGCTCCTCCTCGACGAGCCGGCCAACGGCCTCGATCCCATCGGCATCGTGGCTCTTCGGGACATGCTCAAGGCGATGGCCGCGAGCGGCAAGACCGTCCTGATCTCGAGCCACATCCTGCCCGAGGTTCAGCAGATGGCCGACATAGTCGGCATCGTCGCTGCCGGCCGCCTCATCACCCAGGGCCCGCTGGACGAGCTGCTGGCCAGCCAGGCGCTGGTGCGCGTGAGAGTCCAGCCTGAAGAAACGGCCGCGGCATACGCGGTCATGACGAAGGTGGCCGGAGACGGCCACGTCCAGGTCACGTTCCCCGACATAGCCTGGCTTGTGGCGCGCATCGCCGCGGATCGGGCTGCGGAAGTGAACCGCGCCCTGGCCGACGCCGGGATCTACGCCTCCGGCCTGGAGGCCGGCAGCGACCTGGAATCGCTCTTCCTGGAGCTGACCGCCCCTCCGCCACCACCACCGCCACCCGCACCTGGTGCAATCCCGGGCTGGAACAGTGGAGCCGCATCGTGAACCTCGCCATAGCCGGCATCCGGAAGTTCCGGACCCGCACCGCCACCATCGTTTCGCTCATCGTCGCCGTCATCCTGGTGGTCCTCGAGTTCGTCCTGGTCGGCGTGAGCTACCGGAGCGCGACCGCCACTACCGCAACCTCGAGTGGAGTCGACAAGGCAACCTTCGACTGGCTCCTGACTTTCCCCGGAGCCTACGAGGCAGTCCTCGCGCTCGCGTTCGAGTTCCTCGGGATCATCGGCCTCATATACGTGGTTACCGCGTCAGGCTCCGAGTGGACCTGGGGCACGCTGAAGGTTGCCGTCGCTCGCGGTCAATCCCGCTGGCAGTACACGGTTGCCACCTTTGCGTCCCTTGGGTTCATCTTGCTGATCGGGCTCTTGATCACGTTCGCGGCAGGAGTCGCGGCCGCCGCCGTCGGTGGCTCGATCGCGGGACTTCCGATCGGCAACCCGGCCGATCCCTCCGAGCTCGCCCAGGTCCTTGTCAAGCTGGCCCGCGCATGGATCGCGCTGATGGGACTTACTTCGCTGGGCTATGCCGTGGCCATGGTGACCAGGAGCCAGATGGCCGGCATCGGCACCGTCATCGGCTACTTCATCGTTTCGATCATCGGCCCGGCCCTGCTGCCGGACTTCGTCAAGGAGGCCTTCAAGTATCTGCCGTTCAGTATCGCGGCCGATTCTGTCGGGCTGATGGCGCCTTCGAGCTCCGGTGCCATCACCTCGGCCAGCGCGGTTGAGCCAAACCTCGCCCTGCTCGTCACCATCGGCTGGCTGGTAGGCTGCCTGCTCGTCGCCTCGATCTTCGTCGAGCGGGCCGAGATCTCCGGCTGACGCCGACCACCGCCGCTGCCCCTCGGGCCAGCTACGTAGGGCGGGTCGCCGCCGGTGCCCCGGCCGTAGGTGGCGGCGGCGAATGGTACGCTCAGGCGGATGGACGAAGAGCGACACCCGGCCGGCGAACCTGACGCCTCGGCTCCCGACGCCCTGCCCATAGCGGCCGCGGCCCAGAACCGTCAGGAAGAACCGAATGCCCTGTGGCACACGAGTGAGAAGCAGGAAGAAGATCTCGCGCCGGCCAGAGCCGAGCCGCTGGGCACGGAAGCCTCTTCCGGCGGCATAGTCGGCCACCTCCAGAGCGTCGCCGGGCCGGTGGCGGAGGCCATCGGCTCGGTGATCGGAGCCGCCAGTCAGGTCTGGCCCGTTCGAGAGGCGGTGATCGGACGGCGGCTGAGCCGCCAGGCCAGGGAGCCGCTCGACAACCTCTACGAGCTGTACCCGGAGGCACGCGAGGCGTCACCGCACGACCTCGGGATGCGCTTCGTGCCGGTCGAGGAGATACGCGGTACGGCCGTGGCGGGAGCGGCCCAACGCGGCGGCGACTTCCTGCCGCTCAAGCCCTTCCGCGGCGAGAACTGGGGCTCGCGCTGGCGCCGCATCCGCGAGGCCAATGAGCGGCTGCAGCCGCTGCCACCGGTGGATCTCATCAAGTACGACGGCGACTACTGGGTGGTGGACGGCCACAACAGGGTCGCGGCCACGCTGTACGCCGGCGGCGTGGGGCTCGACGCGATGGTCACCGAACTGGTCCCTCTCGACGGGCAGACCAGCGAGCGGCCGCGGAACCTGCTCTCCTACCTCGGCGAAGCCGGCGAGCTCCGCGCCGCGGCCCGGGGCCTCCGGCCGGCGGTGGGCATGCGCCAGGTCGAACAGCTGTCGGCCGATGAGGCAGCCGTCGTCCTGGACGTGGATGCCACTGCCGACGATCAGGCACACGCCGATCACATGCGGGAAGTCGAACTGGACGCGGGCAGCCGGCCATCGCCTCGCGAGGCCGCGCAGACCTCCTCCGAATCGTCTTCCCTGGGTGAGGCCGACTGAGATGCCCAAACGCCTGACCATCGAATGGCCCGATCCGGCCCCCTTCCGCAGCCGCGACGGTGCGCCGATTCGCCTTCTGGCCGTCTCAGACGTGTTCGAGCAGACCCTGATCGACGCCCGCAACCGCGCCGCGGTTTCTCCGATCGACCTGATCGTCGGCTGCGGCGACCTCGACTGCGATGAACTGGCTTTCATTGCCGATGGGTTCAACGCCCCGATCGTGTACGTCCACGGCAATCACGACACGCCGGAGCGCTGGAGGCAGTGCCAGTCCTTCTGCCCCGACGCGATCCACTCGACGGCCATCTTCCACCGAGCCGGCCTGTCGATCGCGGGGCTCACCTGGCCCGGCCGCCCGGGCAAGCGTGGCAACCGCAGCGAGCGAACCGCATGGAGTCAGGCGATGCGGCTGGCGACTCGCCGCCTCGGGCACTTCGATCCGATGATCGTGATGAGCCACGTGCCGCCGCTCGGCGCGGGCGACGTCCCCACCGACCCCTACCACCGCGGCTTCAAGGGCTACCGCTGGCTGCTCGAACACTTGGGGCCGACCCTGTGGCTGCACGGCCACACACCTCCGGCGGCGACCCGCGAATGGAAGATCCAGGTGGGAACCAGCACGGTCGTCAACGTCACCGGCGCGGTGGTGATCGATCTGGTGCCGCCGACACCGGAAACCATTACCGCCCGACGAGCTCGCCTCAGGCTGACGGGGCGCTCGCGGAAGACCGGGGTGGCAAGAGAGCCTGAACCACCGATGGAGCCCGAGCCACCGACGGAGCCCGAGCCACCGACGGAGCCCGAGGCCGACCTATAGAGCCAACGGGTCGGGATCGGATCCGTCGACGCCTAGCTCGCGGACCGCGGCCTCGATTTCGGCGACGGGCATCCTGCCCGAGCGAGACAGGCCCACCAGCGCGGCCGCGGCGATGTGCGGCGCGTCGATCGCGAACAGCCGCCGGAGCGTTTCGCGGGTGTCGGACCGCCCGAAGCCATCCGTGCCCAGGACGATGCGCGAGGCCGGCAACCACGGCGCTACGAGATCCGGATACGCGCGGATCCAGTCTGTAGCGATGACTATCTGACCGGCTTGCGACGGCAGGATCGTGGCAACGTGGGCGACGCGCGGCGCTTCCCCGGGGTGCAGCCGGTTCCAGCGATCGGTTGCCAGGCCGTCTGCTCGGAGCTGCTGGAACGAAGTGGCGCTGTAGACCTCGGCCGGGACCCCCCGCTCGGCCAGGAGACCCCGAGCGGCAACGACCTGCTGCAGGATCGAGCCGCTGCCGACGAGGCGGACGGGCTCCCTGACTCGCGCGGCTTTGCCCAGCGCGGGCGCCTCGAGCAGCCGGTAGATGCCGCGGGCAATCTGCTCGTCCGTCAGGTCGCCCGGTCGCGGAGGCATCGAGTAGTTCTCGTTATAGAGCGTGATGTAGTAGAAGACGTCGTGTGAAGAGGCGCCCGGCGCCTCTTCACCCCGCGATTCGCTGCGCGACTCGCCGTGGCCATACATCCTGTGGATGCCTTCTCGAACGATCGAGGCCAGCTCGTAGGCGTAGGCCGGGTCGTAGGCTCGAATGTTCGGGATGACCGAGGCGAGCACGTGCGAATGACCGTCGTCGTGCTGCAAACCCTCGCCCATGAGCGTCGTCCGGCCGGCCGTCGCGCCCATGACGAAGCCGCGGCCGCGCTCGTCGGCCAGAGCCCAGAACTGGTCGCCGGTGCGCTGGAAGCCGAACATCGAGTAGAAGATGTAGAACGGGATGAGAGGTACGCCGTGAGTGGCATAGGCCGTGGCAGCGGCCTGAAGCGAGGCAACGGCGCCGGCCTCGGTGATGCCCTCTTCGAGCACCTGCCCATCCACCGCCTCGCGGTAGCTCAGGACCAGGTCCGAATCGACCGGCTCGTAGCGCTGGCCCCCGGAGGCGTAGATGCCCACCTCCTTGAAGAGCGGGTCGAGGCCGAAGGTGCGGGCCTCGTCGGGCACGATCGGGACGATTCGCGCCCCGATCTCCGGATCGCGGATGAGGTTGCGCAGCAGCCGGCCGAAGGCCATGGTCGTGCTGACAGCCATCTCCGACCCGGATGCGAATTCGGCGTCCACCTCCGGGCGCGGAGCCGGAAGCGGGGCCGCGCGCACGATGCGGTGCGGCACCGGCCCGCCCAACGCACGGCGGCGTTCCAGCATGTACCGGACCTCTTCCGAGTCGGGGCCGGGATGGTAGTAGGGTGCGTCGTGGAGATCTGCGTCCGGGATCGGCAGCTGCAGACGATCTCGGAAGACGCGCAGTTCGGCCTCGGACAGCTTCTTGGCCTGATGGGTGATGTTGCGAGCCTCGACCCCCGGTCCAAGCGCGTAGCCCTTGATCGTGTGAGCCAGCACCACCGTGGGGCCGCCGCGATACTCGGTCGCGGCGCGGTACGCGGCGTAGACCTTGCGGTAGTCGTGGCCGCCGCGGCGGAGCCGTGCCAGCTCGTCGTCGGACAGGTTCTCCGCGAGCCGCCGCAGGCGCGGGTCGGGCCCGAAGAAGTGCTCGCGGATGTAGGCCCCGCCGGCCACCGAGTACTTCTGGAACTCGCCGTCGACGGTCTCGTTCATTTTGTTGACGAGCACGCCGTCGACGTCGCGGGCCAGCAGGTCGTCCCACTCGCGGCCCCAGATGACCTTGATCACGTTCCAGCCCGCGCCGCGGAAGAGGCCCTCCAGCTCCTGGATGATCTTGCCGTCGCCGCGCACCGGCCCGTCGAGACGCTGCAGGTTGCAGTTGACGACGAAGGTCAGGTTGTCCAGACCCTCGCGGGCGGCCAGCGAGAGGGCGGTCACGGACTCAGGTTCGTCCATCTCCCCGTCGCCGAGGAACGCCCACACGCGGCTCGCCGACGTATCGGCCAGGCCGCGGTTGGCGAGGTACCGATTCAGGCGAGCCTGGTAGATGGCCGCGATCGGGCCGAGCCCCATCGACACCGTCGGGAACTCCCAGAAGTCCGGCATCGTGCGCGGGTGCGGGTAGCTCGGCAGGCCCACGCCCGACAGAGCTTCCTGGCGGAAGTGGTCGAGGTTCCCCTCGGTCAGTCGACCCTCGAGGAACGCCCGGGCGTAGATGCCGGGGGCGGCGTGGCCCTGGAAGAAGATCTGGTCGCCCGAGCCGCCGGCGTCCGTGCCAGCGCCGTCTTTACCCCGGAAGAAGTGGTTGAAGCCGACCTCGTAGAGCGTGGCCGCGCTGGCATAGGTGGCCAGGTGGCCGCCGATTCCGGGCGCCCGGTTGTTCGCCCGCAGGACCATGGCTACGGCGTTCCAGCGGATCAGCCGCCGGATGCGCCGCTCCATCTCCTCGTCGCCGGGGAAGAACGGCTCCTGCTCGGGGCTGATGGTGTTGATGTAGCGGGTCTGAGTCAGCGGCGGCAGGCCGACGTGCAGCTGGCGGGCCCGCTTCAGGATCTTGTACAGCAGGAACCGGGCGCGCTCGTCGCCCTCCTGGCTGTGGATCTGGTCGAGCGCGTCAAGCCACTCCTGGGTCTCCGCCGGGTCGATGTCGGGCAGCTGGTGCTTGAACTCGTCGAAGTACATGGCTCGGGTCCTCTCGGGGTCCGAGAGAGAGACGCAGGCCGGGCCACAAGCGTCGGCCTGCGTTTCAGGTTAGCGGATCGATGAACGATGGTCATGCGGTCGGGCGCTTTGGGCCGCAGCGTGGGCGAAGCGGCGGGCCGCCCCCGGCATAAGCCCGTCGTCGGGGGGCATCCGGCGCTCGATGTCGAATTCCTCTCGCCTTGCGACGCAAAACGGCGCAGAGTATCTGCCACGCCGACGGGGACTTGCGGCGACGGATAGAGCGAGGTCATGAGCACTCAGCCCCTGGTCCTTGTTGCGGACGACGAGCAGCGCATCACCAAGCTGGTGTCGATGGCTCTCACCGACGAGGGCTTCCGGGTGGTCACGGCTTCCGGCGGCGAAGATGCGCTGGCCAAAGCCGAGGAAGTCCGGCCCGACATCGTCCTGCTGGACATTGTCATGCCCGATCTGGACGGCATCGAGGTCATGCGCCAGATACGCGAGCGGCGCTCCGTTCCCGTCATCCTGCTGACTGCCAAGGGCGCAGCCTCGGACAAGGCCAAGGGCCTGGATCTGGGCGCCGACGACTACATCGCCAAGCCGTTCCATCTCGATGAGCTGGCGGCACGCGTCAGGGCCGTCCTGCGACGGGCTTCGGGTGTCAGCACGGGAATCAGAGCCGTCCACTTCGACGACGTCGAGATCGACCTGGAGCGCCGCGTGGTCACCCGGGGCGGCGAGCTCGTGGAGCTGTCGCGGACCGAGTGGCTACTGCTGCAGCACCTGGCCGCGAACGCCGGCAAGGTCGTGCTGCACACGGAGCTACTCACCAAGGTCTGGGGCCCGGAATACCGCGACGACCTCCAGTACCTGAGGGTCTGGATCAGCCGCGTTCGACGAAAACTGGGCGCCAGGCCAGGCGAGCCCGGGCGCATCAAGACCTTCCAGGGGATCGGCTACCTGCTCGATGTCGAGCCGGGACGCCTGGTTGAGGGCCACGACAATCGCCATGGTGATCCCTCGGCGGCACGCGAGGAGGACCGTCGCGACGATCACCGAGAGAACGCAGCCCCGGCGCACCAGGATCGCCAGGCTCAGGTCCGCCACGACGCGGGCCGGCAGGACGAGCGCGAACAGGACTGAGCGAGCGCCACGAACCTCGCTCGCCGTCTCACGGCGCATGCCGAGGCGGAGCCGAGGACCGGAGGCGACAACGAAGGAATCGGCCGGCTTCGGCGATCAATCGCTCGCTCGCTCCGACGGCCGAGGTCGAGGCGGAGCCGAGGACCGGAGCGAGCGGACCTGAGGGTCCGTGAGCGAGGACCGGAGGCGACAACGTGCCAGCTGCGCTGGCCCACGGCATCGGCCGGCTGACGGCGAGCGAGAAAGAGACAAGCGGCTCGAGGAGGGGGACCCGAGCCGCTTGTTTCATAAGAAGACGCCCCGTCACCGGCGTCTCCGTCTCACATACGATTCGATAGGTGAATTACGGTTAAGGTAGATGTCGCCGCCTGACGGCCGCCCGGTGCTAATCGACGGCGCCGTTGCATCGGTGTTGCAGTGCACCAGTGCGGAGCCGTCCCGGCCGCGGTGCCGGCGCGCACCGACTCCGGCACTTTGGGTCGCTTGCAGACACGACCCGCATCGCATACAAAGACCGCCTGGCACCCAAGCCTCGATACGAGCACGACGGAGGCTCCCGATCCAATGACACGCAGCTGGAGGTCCCCAGTGTCGAGCCCCTGGGCGGTCGCCGATGACGAGGCGCGCTACGGCCCGCAGACGGCGCTAGTAGTCGTGGACCTGCAGAACGACTTCGCCGATCCGGCAGGCAGCCTGTCGGTCCGCGGCGGCGCCGACATCGTGCCGCTCGTCAACTCCGAGATCGAGCGAGCCCTGGCAGCGGGAGCAGCGGTCGCCTACACGCAGGACTGGCATCCCGCCCACACCCCACATTTCGCCCAGGACGGCGGCATCTGGCCCGTCCACTGCGTTCAGGACTCATGGGGCGCCGAGTTGCACCCGGGGCTGTCCGTCAAGGGCCCGATCGTGCGCAAGGGCGCCCACGGCGAAGACGGCTACTCCGGCTTCTCGATGCGCAACCCGTCAGGCGGACTTCCGATCCCGACGGAACTGGACGCGGAGCTGGCCCGCGGCGGCGTCGAACGCCTCGTCGTGTGCGGCCTCGCCACTGACTACTGCGTCAAGGCAACGGCCCTCGACGGCATCCGCCTGGGCTACGAAACGGCGGTCCTGCTCAACGCCACTCGAGCGGTGGATCTGGCGCCCGGGGACGGCGACCGGGCCCTCGACGAGATGGCCCAGGCGGGCGTCGCGCTCGTCGGCCTGCGAGCCGCCTCAAGCTGACGCCGCGACCTGCCGCGGCTAAGGTTGGCCGATGCAGATCCACCTCGTCGATGCCACCTACGAGTTGTTTCGCGCCCACTACTCTCCACGGCCCGGGGCAATTGCCCGTGACGGCCGGGATGTCGGGGCTGTCGTCGGACTGGTCTACACCCTGCTGAGCCTGCTTCGCGACGAGGGCGCCACCCATGTCGGCTGTGCCACCGACCACGTCATCCGCTCGTTCCGCAACGGACTCTATGCCGGCTACAAGACCGAGGCGGGCGTCCCGGCGGAACTGCTGAGCCAATTCCCGCTGGCCGAACGAGCCATGGAGGCGCTCGGGCTGGCGGTCTGGCCCATGGTCGAGTTCGAGGCCGACGACGCCATGGCCACGGCAGCGGCGCGCTGGTCGGAGACTCCGGGCGTCGAGCGCGTCTGGATCTGCACGCCGGACAAGGATCTGGCTCAGTGCGTCAGGGGAGACCGCGTCGTCACGCGCGACCGGCGACGCGACCGCACCGTCGACGAGGCCGGCGTGGTGGCTCGGTGGGGAGTCGGGCCGGCCTCCATCCCCGACTATCTGGCCCTGGTCGGCGATTCGGCCGACGGCTTCCCGGGTCTACCCGGATGGGGCGCGCGGTCGGCTGCCGCCGTCCTGGGCCGCTTCGAACACCTGGAGGGTATCCCCGCCGGCGTCGGGGAGTGGCACGTCGACGTGCGCTCCGCCGGCGCGCTCAACGCCACGCTGCGGGATCGCTGGTCGGACGCGCTGCTGTTTCGGCAGCTGGCCACTCTCAGGACCGACGCTCCCCTGCCCCAGCGAGATCCGGAGGAGCTGCTCTGGCAGGGGGCGCGGCGGGCCGAGTTCACCGCGCTCTGCGATGAGCTGGGGCAGCCGCGACTGGCCGAACGCCCGCACCTCTGGCAGGACTGAATCGCGGCCGCAGTGAGGGCGGCCCGCGCAGCGGCGACACGAGCAGTCAGGGCCCGCAGACCCGCGCCGCTCCCCTACCGCAGCATCGCCAGCATGGCGGCATGGTGGCGCGGAGAGGCAGCCAGGCACGACCACTTCCTGGCCGGGTATGCCAGGTCGAACCAGGGCCCGCCTTCCAGGCTCGTGACCGTCGCGCCGGCGCGCTCGGCGATGAGCCCGGCCGCGGCAACGTCCCAGGCGGAGAGGCCGGCGCCCTGGGCGTAGACATCGAACCTGCCGCAGCCGACATATGACAGCGTCAGCGCCGACGAACCCATCGAGCGGTGGGCCCGAATGGCCTTAAGCGCCGCACCTCGCTTCCGGACGGTGCCGCGTCCGCCGATCGCGAGCGTGACCACCAGGTCCTCGAGCAGTTCCTTGTCGGCCACGTGGATCGGCTCGCCGTTGCGAAGTGACGGCCCATCGATCGCTCCGCTGAAGAGTTCGTCGCGAGTCGGGTCGTAGACCACGCCCGCGACCGGTCGCCCCTCGGCTGCCAGGGCGATCGAGATGCAGAAGAACGGGATGCCGTTGGCGTAGTTGATGGTGCCGTCCAGCGGATCCACGATCCAGACCCGGCCCGACTTCGCCGCGCTCGTGGCAGCCACTTCGCCGATCTCCTCGGCGTAGAACGCGTCGCTCGGGTAGCGTTCCTGAACGGCCCGCATGACCAGGCCCTCACACAGGTGGTCCACTTCGGTCACGACGTCGCGCGGCCCCTTCGCCTTGATCTGCTCGAGCCGCTCGTAGCGCTCCATCTGGATCCGGCCGGCCTGGCGGGCAAGATCTACGGCCAGCGCCAGCTCCGCGCCGAACGACGCCGACCGGCCGAGCCGGCCAAACCGCGCCTTCGACTCGGCGCTCGACTCGGCGCTCGACTCGGCGCTCGACTTCCCGAGCCGACCGAATGCCATCAGCCCGCGACCCCGGCATCGAGAGCGATGTCGATCGTTCGCTCGATTGACCGGTTGAGCTCGTCCAGAGGCAGATAGGACTCCTCGGACGTGGCCTCCTCGGACAGAACATCGCTGACGGTCAGGATCGTGGCTGCGGCCACGTTCGCTCCGGCCGCGCTTGCCCTGGCGGCAAGGTAGTACAGGACGGAGGTCTCCATCTCGAAAGCCAGCACGCCCCGACTCCGCCACTTGGAGAAGTAGTCCGAGTCCGGGTTGTAGAAGACGTCCACGGTCGCCACCTGGCCGACGTGGGGCGCCTGGCCGTGTTTCTCGGCCGTCTCGACGATGGTTCGCACCAGCTCAAAGTCGGCCGACGGCGCATAGGGGTCGCCGTGCAGGTACGTCTGAGTCGCCCCGTCGGCGGGAGAGGCGGACGAGGCGACGACGATCTCGCCGGTCTTGATGCCGCGTCCGATGCCGCCGCAGGTGCCGACGCGGATGAAACGCTCGACGCCCAGACGCAGCAGTTCCTCGACCACGATCGACATGCTGGGGGCGCCCATGCCACTGGTCTGGACGCTCACCGGCACGCCCTTGTAGGTTCCGGTGTAGCCGAGCAGGCCGCGGTGGGCATTGACCTGGCGGGCGGAAGCGGGACCCCCATCGAACTTGCCGGCGATCCAGGTGGCGCGGTTCGGGTCGCCCGGCAGGAGGACAACCCGGGCGTAGTCGTTGGGCTCGGCGCGGAGATGGATCTGAGGCATCGGCAGACTCCAGCGGGAGGGTCGGTCGGGCAAGGCACAGTGACCGAAAGCGGATTCTAGCCTGGCGCAACCGTCTGAGGGACTCTCGCTGATCATCGCCGCTGGCCGGCCGCAGTGCCCTTCCCGCCCGCCAACTGGACTACGTGCGTATTGACGTTTGGCCAGCGCGTCGACCCAAAGCAACGGAATCCACATGGCGCCCACATGGGGTTTGGGCAGGCCGGGTCCGGTTTGGTGAGTTTTGGTGTGGACAAATGGTGGAAAACCTGGGATACATATACACGAACGACCCTTGCAGTCAGACTAATACATCGTATGGTACGGACGATCCAGGCTGAGCCCGTACCCTTGGATGCTAGGACTGGTGCAAGGCAGCGCGAACAAGTGAGACTTTTCTGGCCCTCTATTGACCGGTCCCGTCTCCCGGTCAAGGTGCCCGCCAAGAGGACCTAAGGCGAGCGAGGAACCCAAGTGCGGTTCGGTCGTGCTCGGCAGGGGGCCGTCGAGCGTATTCTCTGGTCTCGTGACAGCAGGCTGATTTCGCGCGTCGCTCAGAACCTGCCGCATTCCCGGATCATCGAACTGGCCGACTCCGGCTGGTGCGTGCTGTCGAGCGTCACCGAGTTGACGGAAGCGGTCGTGCTGCCCCTCGCCCAGACATCGGCCTACGGTCTCGCCGACGTCGATCCCGCGCTCTCCGTGGTCGAACGATACGTTGTCGCACTCGGTAACGCCATCCAGGTCTCCGGGCTGGGCGACCAGATCGGCATCGAAGAAACCCCCGAGGTCGCCAAGCGCAAGGTGCTCGACTACTTCTTCTCCCTGAAGGAGAACCACCATGTCGAGTTTCAGCCGATCGTCGATCTGAGGACGATGCAGGCACACGAGTGGGAATGCCTCTTCCGGCCTCACATGCCGATGCTGCCCCAGACGATCAGTTCCATCGTCGACGCCGCCCTCGTCGCCAAGCGCCCGGTTGACTTCGACATGTTCGTGGTGGAGGCGACTCTCGCGCGCATCGCCGAAGTGGCCCAGCCGACGCCCCTGGGCCGGCGCACTCGCTACGGCATCAACCTCCTGCCGGCGAGCCTGCTGGCGCCGCATTTCGAAGCTCCCGCCTTCGCCGACCGTGTCCGCCGCGTCGGCCTCTCGCCTCGCCAGATCGTGGTCGAATGCACCGAGCAGCAGGCGATCGCCGATATCGGGCGCCTCAAGAAGCAGGTGCGCGCCCTGCGCCGCCTCGGCTTCGGTTTCGCGATCGACGACGCCGGCGCCGGTTATGCCAGCTTCAACGTCATCGCCGCGCTCGAACCCTCGATCATCAAGATCGATCGCGAGATCGTGTCTCGGATCGGCAACAAGGACAGCGAGGCCAAGAAGGCCCTCGTGGAGGCGTTCGTTTCCTTCAGCCGCCGAATCGGAGCCAAGGTCGTGGCCGAGGGAATCGAGAACCGCCGCGATCTCATTGCCCTCCAGGAGCGCGAGGTCGATTTCGGGCAGGGCTTCCTGCTCGGGCGCTCATCCACCGTTCCAACGCAACCGCGCCGCATCCGCACCGTCCACGAGCTGCCTCTGGTCATCTCGACCGCCGCCGGCTGGGATGGAGTGGTCAGATCCGGGGTCGCCTCCGGCCGTTAGGCTGTCCGCGCCCGCTCTCGTTCGGCGGTACCATCGAGCCGACCCAGCTGTCGATTCCGGCCGGACCGGGCCGCGCGAGTCGACACGAGTCGATCGGAGGAGACGACGATGGCCAGGGCGAAGATAGGCTACGCGGCGATGCTCGAGCAGTTCGCGCCGGGCGAGGTCCTGGACCTGTGCGCCCGCGCCGAGTCGGCCGGCTTCTCCGGCATCATGGCCGCCGACCACTTCCAGCCCTGGACGCCACAGCAGGGCCAGGCCTCGTTCGTGTGGGAGGTTCTTGCGGTCGCGGGCGCACGCACGAAGGGCGACCTCGGTCCGGGCGTGACCTGCCCGTCGTTTCGGATGCACCCGGCTATCGTCGCCCAGGCCGGGGCGACGCTCGAGGTCATGTATCCGGGACGGACGTGGCTCGGTCTCGGCTCGGGAGAGGCCCTTAACGAGCATGTCGTCGGTGGCTACTGGCCTGAGGCGCCGGAGCGGATCAACCGCATGTTCGAGGCCATCGAGATCATCACCAAGCTCTTCAGCGGCAAAGAGGTCAAGCACGACGGCCGGTTCTTCAAGATGGAGACGTGCCGCCTCTGGACCCTGCCCGACAAGGCGCCGCCGATATACATCGCCACGGCCGGTCCCGTGACAGCAAAGAGAACCGGGCAGTTCGCGGACGGCCTCATCACCGTAGGCGCGCCCGAGGAGAAGCTGGAGATGGTCTTCGGCAAGTTCGAGGAAGGGGCGCGCGAGGCCGGCAAGGATCCCGCCTCCATGCCGAAGATCCTGCAACTCCACCTGTCCTGGGCCGAGACCGACGAAGCGGCGCTGGCCAACGCCGTCGCCGACTGGCCTAACGGCGGCATGCGCTTCCCCAAGCAGGACATCCGCTCGCCCCGCGACTTCGAGCAGATGGCGACGCTGGTTCGGCCGGATGACTTCATGGGTCGAATGATCATGTCGGCCGACCCGGAGGTCCATCGCCGCGAGATCCAGAAGTTCCTGGACATGGGCTTCGACCAGATATACCTCCACAACGTCGGTCGCAACCAGGAAACGTGGATCGATGTCTTCGGCCGCGAGGTCCTGCCCAAGCTCAATGCGTAGCGTTGAGTCCCCGACGGCATGAGGCGGCGGCTCGGCGCGGCTCCACTTCCATAGCGGTACGCTGTGCCGGATCGATGTCGCTGCCGATCGGGAGGAACCATGCGCGTCCTGTGTCTGGCCGGTGGCGTCGGCGGCGCCAAGCTCGCCGACGGCCTCCAGCGGGCACTCATGCCGGGCGAGTTGACCGTGGTCGTCAACACGGGCGACGACCTGGAGCTCCACTCCCTGGCCATCAGCCCGGACCAGGACACCGTCCTGTACACGCTGGCGGGCATTGCCGACCCGAAGCAGGGTTGGGGCATCGCGGGGGAAACCTGGCAGGCCATGAACCAGCTCGCCCGGCTCGGCGAAGAGACCTGGTTCAGGCTCGGGGATCGCGATCTGGCGACACACCTCTTCCGAACCGAACGGCTGCGCCGCGGCGCCCGACCGACAGAGGTCGCGCTCGAGCTGGCCCGATCGCTGGGCGTGAGCTCGCGCGTCCTGCCGATGTCCGACGAGCGCGTTCGAACGAGGGTGCGTACGGCCGGCGGCTGGCTCGACTTCCAGGACTACTTCGTCCGACTGCACCAGGAGCCGGACGTGCTGGAAGTCGACTTCGACGGCGCGGCGGAGGCGTCGATGACGCCCGAGGTGCGCGAAGCCATTCGTTCGGCCGAGGCGATAGTCGTGGCGCCGTCGAATCCCGTGGTCTCGATCGGCCCCATCCTGGCCGTCCCGGGGATGCTGGCGGAAATCGTCGCCGCCCGCCGGCGGGGCGTGCCGGCGGTTGCGGTCTCCGGGATCATCGGCGGCAAGGCCCTGCGCGGTCCCGCCGACCGAATGATGGCCGGCCTGGGCGAGGAAAGCAGCGCGCTGGGAGTGGCGAGGCGCTATGCCGAGGCCGCCCTGATCGACATCTTCTTGCTGGATCGCGAGGACGAGGGGCTGGCAGCGCAGGTTCGGGCGCTCGGCGTGGAGGTCCTGGTCACGGACACCGTCATGACGGACGCCGACTCACGGGTCAGGCTGGCGCGTGAGATGCTGGCCGCAACGGTGTCCGTCGGCGCAGGAGCACGTGGACGTTCCCGGGGCCGCCGCCGAACCCCGGCCCCAGATGACAGAGCCGGCGCCCGGGGAGACCACAGCGGAATGACGCCGACCCGCCTGACCAAGATCGTTGCCCTGATCCCGGTTCGTTCGCTGAGCGGCGGCAAGTCCCGCCTGGGCGAGCCGCTCGACGCAGAGGAGCGGGCCGCCCTCGTGCTGGCTCTGCTCCAGCGAACGGTGGAGGCGGCCCTGGCGGCCACTCGGCTGGCGGGCGTCGTCGTCGTGTCGATGGATGAGGACCTGTTGCGCGGGGCTCGGGCAATGGGCGCCGCCACGCTCTTGCAGCGGACGGACGGCCTGAACGAGGCCCTGGACGAGGCTCGGATCGCGGCCGGCGCCGCGGCGACGGCAGTGATGGTGCTGCCCGCCGATCTGCCCGGAATCGCCGCTTCGGCGATCGACCGGTTGGCCGAGGCCGCCGACCTTGCTCCGCACGGCGCACCGGAGAAGCCGGTCGTGGCCCTGGTTCCCGACCAGCACGGCACGGGCACGAACGCCCTTCTGGTGGCACCGCCGAACGCGATCCCGTTCTGTTTCGGGGAGGGCAGTCGAGCGGCCCATGCCGCGGCGGCCCGGGCAGCCGGCGCGTCGTATCTGGAGCTCGACGGGCCGCTCACATTCGACCTGGACACGCCCGACGATCTGCTCGAGGCCGACCTGCGCGGCCTCGACCACGAGGCGGGCCGGTGAGGGGCAACCCGGGCAACTCTGGCAACTCTGGCAACTCTGGCAACTCTGGCAACCCGAGCGCCACTGAGGGCCGGGCCTCCGACGGACGGCTCTCGGTCATCGCGCTCGAGGGACTCCCGGAGATACGTCCGGGCGACGATCTTGCGGCGCTGTTGATCGCGGCCATGCAATCCACGACGGACGTGCTGCCGCCTTCCGAAGGCGACGTGTTGGTGGTCACGCAGAAGGTCGTGTCCAAGGCCGAAGGGGCAGTCGTCGATCTGTCGACGGTCGAGCCGCGCCCCGAAGTCGTTGCCTTCGCCGAGCGCTGGGACCGCGACCCTCGCCAGCTGGAGGTAGTCCTGCGCGAGGCTCGCCGGGTCGTTCGGATGGCCAACGGCGTCCTGATTACCGAGACGAGGCACGGTTTCGTGTGCGCCAACGGCGGCGTCGACGCATCCAACCTTGGCCCCGAAAGCGGGCACATGGTCACGCTTCTGCCGGCCGATCCGGACGAATCGGCATCTCGCATCCGAGCCGCCGTTCGAGCCGCGCTCGGCGTCGACGTGCCCGTCATCATCTCCGACAGCTTCGGCCGGCCATGGCGGTGGGGCATCGTGGACGTGGCCATCGGCGCCAGCGGGATGATTCCGCTCGACGACATGCGCGGTCTGCCCGACGCGGACGGCCGGATCATGCACAGCACGGTCCGGGCCACGGCCGACGAGATCGCCTCGGCTGCGGAGCTGGCTCTCGGCAAGACAACGCGGCGGCCGGCAGCGGTCGTTCGAGGAGCGAACCCGACGCGCGGCGAGGGCCGGATCGCGGACGCGCTGATGCCGCGCGAGTTCGACCTGTTCCAGTGACCCCGGCCCGCGGCGAGGATGGGGACGGGAGTGCGGCTCCGCTCGAGGCCCGATTCGCCGCCCCGGACCCGATTGACCTCAGGTTGTCGCTGGCGCCCCTCCGCCACGGCACGGACGATCCCACGATCCGCTTCGACCGCGACGGCGTGTGGCTCGCTCGTCACACCGCGACCGGGCCGGCGAGTCTTCGCCTCTGGACAGACGCCGGCGATGGAGCGGTCCGAGCCCAGGCCTGGGGGTCGGGCTCGGAACTCGCCCTCGGGGCCGTGCCGGCTCTGGCGGGGTTGCTGGACGACCCGACCCAGCTCGTCCCACGCCACCGCCTGATCCGAGAGTTGCAACGGCGATTTGCGGGTCTCCGGCTACCGCGGACGGGCCAGCTGCTGCCGGCGCTGATTCCGACCGCGATCGAACAGAAGGTGACCGTCGTAGAGGCCCACTCGGCCTATGTCGCGCTGATCAGGCGCCTGGGTGATCCCGCACCGGGACCGGTTGCGCTGCGCCTTCCCCCGACCGGTGCGCGACTTGCGGCCCTCCCCTACTTCGAGTTCCATCCCATGGGATTGGAGCGGCGCCGGGCCGATCTCCTGAGGAACATCGGCCGCCTCGAGGCCAAGGTCGAGCAGTGGATCACTCTTTCACCGGAAGAGGCGCGCTCTCATCTGCGGGCGATCCCCGGCATCGGACCCTGGACCGCGGCCGAAGCGACTCGCACCGCGTTTGGCGATCCCGACGCGGTGAGTCTCGGCGACGCCCACCTGCCGGACCTGGTGGCGTGGGCGCTCGCGGGCGAGTCTCGGGCCGACGACGAGCGGATGCTGGAGTTGCTCGCCCCTTACAGCGGGCAGCGAGGCCGGGTCGTTCGACTGCTGGAAGCCGCGCGGATCAAGGTCCCACGGTTCGGTCCCCGCTTCTCTCCCGGACACATCGAACGCCTGTAGAGGCACGCCGGCGGGCGGGCGGTCAGCGGTCGGCGTCTAGCATTCAGCCAGATAGCGGCAAGGGTTGACCGCGTCCGAATCCGTGTTCAGAGCCCACGGGTAGCCGAGCCAGACCTCGAAGTGCAGGTGCGGACCGGTGGCGTGGCCGGTCATGCCGACCAGCCCGATACGCCGACCGGCATAGATCCTCTGCCCCACGTGCACGAGCACTCTCGCGAGGTGGTTGTAGGTCGTGTAGAGCCTGGTGCCCTCCCTGACCCAGATGACGTTGCCGCCGCCGCCACTGGACCAGCCCGCGTAGACGACGGTCCCGGCCGTGGCCGCGACCACAGGCGTACCCATCCTGGCGGCGATGTCGACGGCACGGTGGCCGGACCAGAAGTACTGACTGACGTAGTTGTCGCCGTTGACGGGCCACACCCACGATCCGACCCTGGGGTTCCTCTTCGGTCCCAGGCCGTTCGATCCTTTTGGCACCGGACCGACGTTGGCACCGGGGACTATCACCAGCACGCCGGGTGCCGGATTGGTGTCCGGGAGGTTGTTCGTATCGACAATGTCCTGGACCGTGACGTTGTACTTTGCGGCCAGCGAGGCGAGGGTGATCTTGCTCGTCATCTGGATCACCAGGCCATCCATCGGCAGGATCCAGAGGCGCTGGCCGATCTGGAGCATGCTCGTGTTGGGGATTTGCTTCCTGTTGGCCCAGTAGACCGTGGACGTCGCCAGGCCGAACTTGGCCGCTATGCCACGGAGCGTGTCGCCGGCCTTCACCTTGTACTGCTGCAACAGCGTCCGCGCATCCGTCCCGGAGTTCGGGTTCTGGAGCGTGTTCGGGACCGAGGCGTCACCGAGATAGACGTCGTTGTAGTTCGCCGCGACCGGCCCGTCGCCTGGCCCGTACTGTTCGACCGGAGCGACGACCACCGTCTTCGCAGTGGCTGTCGGCCTCGGGGCGGCAGAGGCCGGTGAAGCCCCGGGCGCCGCGCTGACCACGGCGGCCAGCACGAGAAGCGCGCATACACCGACCGGCACGAGACGGTCGAGGCCTTTCTGGCGCGCCCATCTACCGGCGGTCCGGTGGAGCGAGATTATCGGTGCGACGGCGTCACGAGCCTCGGACCGATCGCTCAAGGAGGACGCAAGAAGCGCCAGGCGACCGCTAGTCCGACTCTCTGTAGCCGGTGTTCGATCCAATACGGGGCTCCAGCTGGGGGGACGGCTCCCAGGGATTGCGTCGGGAAGGCCGTTTCGATCAGCCGTCACCCTACCAGAGGTTGCGCCCGAGACGCAAACGCCTCGCAGGTGATAGATGGTTAAGTTTTGACTCTGTATAGGGTCGGTTAGGACGATAGGCCCCGATCGCGGGCTGCGAGCGCGGTGCTAACCTGTCGCCGCCGGGGCGAGTCTGATCGCCAACCCTGTCGCCGGTTCTCGTAGGACCGTCGACCATCTCCGCCGAGGAATACCGTGAAGATCGGTCTGCAGATCCCGTCGTTCTCCTGGCCGGGCGGCGACGCCGCCATTGGGCCTACCCTCGCCGCCAGCACCGAAGCCGCGGACGCCGCCGGCTTCGACTCCCTCTGGGTCATGGACCACTTTTTCCAGATTCGCGGCGTCGGCCGGCCCGAGGAACCGATGCTCGAAGGCTGGTCGGCCCTGGCCTTCATGGCCGCCCACTCGAAGAGTGCCACGCTCGGCCTCATGGTCGGCGGCGTCCACTACCGGCAGGCCGGGCTCTGGGCCAAGGCCGCCACGACCCTGGACGTGCTGAGCGGCGGGCGTGCGTATCTCGGCATCGGCGCAGCCTGGAACGAGGAAGAGAGCCACGGTCTGGGCTTCCCCATGCCACCCCTGGGCACCCGGTTCGAGATGCTGGACGAGACGCTCCAGATCGTTCACGCCATGTGGCAGGGCGAGCGCGGCTCGGGCATGCCGTTCGCGGGCAAGCACTATCAGGCTGAGCGGCTGCTCAACTCACCCCAGGTCCTGAGCAAGCCGCATCCACGGATCATCATTGGTGGCGGCGGCGAGCAAAAGACGCTGCGACTCGTGGCCAAGTACGCCGACGCGTGCAACATCTTCGGCGGGCCCGACCAGTTGACCCACAAGTTTTCGGTCCTGCGCGAACGCTGCGCCGAGGTCGGTCGACCGTTCGAGGACATCGAACGAACGAATCTGGCCCGCGTCGATCTGACAGCCCAGACACCCGCCCAGGTGGTCGACGGCTTCGGGAGACTCGCCGACGTAGGAGTGCAGCACGTCATCTTCAGCCTCACAGGCGTCCATGACGTCCGCAACATCGAGACCTTGGGTCGTGACGTGATCCCGGCTGTGCACGCCATCCAGCCGCGGGCGATCTAGCGCACACAGTGGGAGTGGCGCCGGTCACCAGCGGGGCCGATCCTAATACTCCCCGGGAGTATTTCTTCCGTGCTACGATTGGCCCATGAGTGACGACGCCACACCCAAGACCACGAACCCGCTGGCCGGATTGAGCCTGACGTTCCTGGCGGCCGACGCGACCGCCGGCACCGCGCCCATCGCGGCCGCAGCAGCCTCCGGCGGACCGGTTGCCGCCCCCGTCGTCATTGTGGGCTCCGGCCCGGCCGGGCTCACTGCCGCGATCTATACCGCGCGAGCGAACCTCGCCCCGGTCGTCATCGGCGGCGTAGTAGGCGGCGGCCAGCTCATGATCACCAGCGAGGTCGAGAACTATCCCGGCTTTCCCGACGGAGTGCAGGGCCCGGAGTTGATGAGTCTGTTCCGCAGACAGGCCGAGCGATTCGGGGCACGCATCGTCGACGCGGACGTGGACCGGGTAGAACTGGGCAGCCGGCCGTTCCGGCTATGGGCCGCCGGAGTCGAGTACCACGCCGACGCGGTGATCGTGGCCACCGGCGCCGAGGCCCTGTGGATTGGCCTGGAGAGCGAGACCCGTCTGCGCGGCCGCGGCGTAAGTGCCTGCGCCACGTGCGACGGCTTCTTCTTCCGGGACAAAGAGATCGCGGTCGTCGGCGGCGGCGACAGCGCCCTCGAGGAAGCACTATACCTGACCCATTTCGCGAGCAAGATCCACCTGATCCATCGCCGGGACGCCTTCCGCGGCAGCAAGATCATGCAGGCACGAGCCGCATCGCACCCCAAGATCCAGCTGCACCTGAACCGGACGGTCGAAGAGGTGCTCGGGGCCGAGCACGTCGAGGGGCTGCGCCTGGGCAAGACCGACGGACCCGGCGAGGAAGAGCTGAAGCTGGACGGCCTGTTCGTGGCCATCGGCCACCGACCTAACGTGGCCGTCTTCCGCGACTGGCTCGAGACCGACGAGAAAGGTTATCTGCGCGCCGATGGCGCGACCACGGCCTCGAACATCGACGGAGTATTCGTGGCCGGCGATGTCGACGACCACCGCTACCGACAGGCCGTGACCGCCGCGGGCGAGGGCTGCCGCGCAGCCATCGACGTCGAACGCTGGCTCGAGGCCCAGCAGGCCCAGGAGGTCCAGCGGGCCCAGGGGGCACCCGAAGCGACCGCGTCGGGGGCCCGGACCGCAACCTCGCGCTAGAACTCGGGCCACCGCGGCGACCCGCCGATCGCACCAGTCGGGTCGCTCCGCCAGGCTGGTGCGGCGGAGCATGCGGCCACCGACGCGCTCAACGGACTCCTGCTAGCGTGACGACAACACAGGAGCTCGTTTCCATGTCGTTCCCAGGCAACGGTCCTCTCGACCTCAGCGGCCCCCTGCTCGCCGGGCGAACTGATCGGGCCGCTAGGAGTCACGTCCGATGAGCATCCGGCGGGGCATGGGCGGCGGAGGCGGCGGAGGCTGGGGACTGATGCGCTCGTTCCGCCGTGACGAGTCGGTGACCTCCCAAAAGCTCTCGGCCGGCATCCTTCGCCGTATCGCCCGCTTTGCTCGGCCCTATCGGCGAATGCTGCTCGTGTTCCTCGTCCTGATCGTGCTGGACGCCCTGATGAGCGCCGCCAACCCGCTCATCTACCGCGCCATCATCGACGACGGCATCCTGACCCACAACTCCGGCCTGGTGGTTCAGCTGGCCCTGTTGCTCGCCGTCCTGGCGCTGGCGGACGTGGTCCTGTCCCTGTGGCAGCGCTGGATCTCCGCGCGTGTCGGCGAAGGCCTCATCTTCGACATGCGCACCCAGGTGTTCGCGCATTTCCAGCGCATGCCAATCGCCTTCTTCACCAGAACCCAGACCGGCGCACTGGTGAGCCGGCTGAACAACGACGTGCTGGACGCGCAGCAGGCCTTCACCGACACGTTCTCGTCGGTGCTGGGCAACGTCATCAGCGTTGCCATAACCCTCGCCGCCATGCTGCTGCTGTCCTGGCAGATCACGCTGGTGGCACTGGCCCTTCTGCCCATCATCCTGCTGCCGGCCCGGTGGGTCGGGCGGCGGATCCAGGCCATCACGCGCGAGAGCTACAACCTCAACGCCAGGATGATCTCGATGATGACAGAGCGCTTCAACGTGGCCGGGGCGCTGCTCGTGAAGCTGTTCGGTGAACCAATGCGCGAGATTCACAGCTTCGAGGAGAAGGCCGGCCGGGTGCGGGACATCGGCGTCACCCAGGCCATGTATACGCGGGTCTTCATGGCCGCGATCCTGCTGACCGCCTCGCTCGCCACCGCTCTCGTCTACGGGTGGGGCGGCGTGCTAGCCGCCAGCGGCGCGCTGCAGGTGGGCACGGTCGTGGCCCTGACGGCGTACCTGAACCGGCTGTACGGGCCGCTGACCGCTCTCTCGAACGTGCAGGTCGACATCATGACCGCGCTGGTCAGCTTCGACCGCGTCTTCGAGGTGCTCGATCTGAAGCCCATGGTCGAGGACAAGCCGGACGCGGTCGCCATCCCAGATGGCCCGGCCACCATCGAATTCGATCATGTCGACTTCAGCTACCCGCGGGCGGAGGAGGTGTCGCTGGCGTCGCTCGAGTCTGTTGCGGTGCTGGACCAGGCGCCTTCACAGCAGGTTCTGTGCGACGTGTCGTTCACCGCCCAACCAGGCCAGCTGGTCGCGCTGGTCGGTCCGTCCGGTGCCGGCAAGACCACCATCAGCCACCTGATTCCACGCCTGTACGACGTGCGCGCAGGAGCCATCCGCATCAACGGATTGGACCTGCGCGACGCCACCCTGGACTCGATCCGACACGAGGTCGGCGTGGTAACTCAGGATGCGCACATGTTCCACGACACGATTCGAGCCAACCTGCTGTATGCGAGGCCCACCGCCACCGACGCGGAACTGAACGAGGCACTCCAGGCCGCGCAGATCATGCCCCTGGTCGAATCGCTGCCGGCCGGTCTCGACACGGTGGTAGGCGATCGCGGCTACCGGCTGTCGGGCGGCGAGAAGCAGCGGATCGCGATCGCCCGGCTGCTGCTCAAGGCGCCCAAGGTCGTGGTGCTCGACGAGGCGACCGCCCACCTCGACTCGGAATCGGAGCTGGCAGTCCAGCTTGCTCTTCAGACGGCGCTGGCCGGCCGCACCTCAGTAGTCATAGCGCACCGGCTGTCCACGGTCCGCAACGCGGATCAGATCCTCGTCATCGTCGAGGGCCACATCGTCGAACGGGGCACGCACCGCGATCTGCTAGCCGCGGAGGGCGTCTACGCGGAGTTGTACAGAACGCAGTTCTCGCGTCAGGGACCGGCCGAGGCGCCCACCCCGGATGCGACGCCAGCGGGAGCCTGACCGGCGACCGGCAGCGTCCCGCAAGACGGCCCGACTTCGGGCGACCTCCATTTCTATGGGCGCGGTACGCTGACGGCCCCGCCGGGCGGTGGACGCCGAGCCGGAGCACCCATCTACAGCCGGAATATCCGGCGGGGCCGGATTACCAGGAGGAACGATTGGGCGAGAAGCATGTCAGTCTCAGGCACGAGGGTGGATTGCGCTTCGTGGCTCGAACGGATTCCGGCCACGATGTCGTCGTCGACAACGCCGCGGGCAACACGGGCCCACGTCCAACCGAGCTGGTGCTCGCCGCGATCGCCAGCTGTACCGCGATGGACGTCGTCGAGATCCTGGCCAAGAAACGCCAGGTCTTGGACCGGTACTCCGTCCAGGTGTCGGGCACTCAGCGTGAGAAGGCGCCAAACGTCTTCACCGACATCACCGTTGTGCACGTAGTCGAAGGAGCCGTGGACACCGAGGCAGTGCGCCGATCGATCGAGCTGTCGGCGACGAAGTACTGCACCGTCAGCGCCCAGATCGCGGCCGGGACGGCGCGAATCAGCCACCGGTACACGATCAGGCGGCCCGCAGCCGACGGAGCGCCGCCCAGCGAGGAATCGGGCGAGGTCGTGGTCACCGGCCCGCTGCGTGACGTCCTGGCAGACTGACGGGCTCGCTGGCCCACGCCCGGCCCCGCTGGCCCGACGCCTGGCAGACTGACCACCGACCAGACGAAGCCGAGCCCTCCCTGCCATGATCTCGGCTAGATTGCACCCGAAGTGCCGAGGGAAGACATGCAGACGGACAACGCCGCGGATCGCCTGCCCCAGGGCGCAACCCAGGACCAGCGCCCCGCAAGGATCTGGCGGATCTGGGGCGTCGATTTCGATGCCCGGATCGTTCAGGTGGTCTCGTTCGCCACGGTCATCCTGATCCTGGCCTTCAACAACCGTTTCGTCCAGGCCGAGTACGACCGGTTCGTCCTCGAATTCATCATCCCCATAGCCATCATCGTGCTGGTCTGGCGAGAAGACCCACGACGCTATGGACTGAGACTGGGCGACTGGCGCCTTGCCCTGCCCATCGTAGTCGGCGGCGTCGCGGCCATGGCCGTGATCATCTGGTTCCTCGGCCGCATGCCCGACTTCCGCGCCTACTACACCGACACCATCGACGGCCGGCCGATGTGGCGACTCATCATCGATACCGGCATCGATCTGTTCGCCTGGGAGTTCTTTTTCAGGGGCTGGCTGCTATGGGCCTTCGGTCGCAAGTACGGCACCGACGCCATCTGGCTCCAGATCATCCCCTTCGCCCTTATGCACGTCTGGAAGCCGCAGATCGAGCAACTGTCGACCCTGGTCGGCGGGGCATTCTTCGGCCTGCTGGCCTGGCGGACGCGATCGTTCGTATGGGGCTGGCTGCTCCACTGGTTCATGATGGCCTGGGTCCTGATGGTGGCCGCGGGCTACGTGTAGGGCGGCGCGTCTTGCATGACTATTCAGCCGACTGTATACTCACGCCACCATGACCGCGACCCGATCCACGCCTGACGGCGTTTCAACGGCCACCTCCCGTGAAGGGCCATCGACGGCTTCCGCCGGCCGCGCGCCTGAGGGCGCGGGCCGGGCCTCGAAGCCGGAGTCGCATCGCAGCCTGGGGCCCAGGGCATATCGCGCCGGACCGGCCGGCGGCACCATCACCGTAGGGATCATTGGGGCTACGGGCTACGCCGGGGGCGAGCTCGTCCGGCTGCTGATGAACCACCCCAACGTCAAGCTAGCGGGATTGCACGGTCGCAACCGCGACAACCAGCCGATCGCGGCGTCGCACCCGCACTTGAGCGCGACGGGACTGGTAATCGACCAGGCGATCCCCGAAGCCGATGCCATCTTCACCGCGCTGCCCCACGGCGTGGCGGCCGAGATGGCCGCCCAGATCGTCGCGCGCGGGTCCGCTCTTCTGGACGTGGGCCCGGACTTCCGACTCCACGATCCGGCCGACTACCCGCGCTGGTACAAGTTCGATCATCCGGCCGCGGAGCTGCTGGCCCAGGCGGTCTACGGCCTGCCCGAGCTGTATCGTGATGAAATGCGCGCCGCCGCCGACAGAGCGGCCACGATCATCGGCCTGCCCGGCTGCTATCCGACGGCGACGATCCTGACGCTCGCGCCCCTGGCCCGAGCGGGATTGATCGGCGATCTGGTCGTGGACGCGAAGAGTGGCGTCTCCGGTGCCGGGCGCGAGCCCAAGCCGGATCTGCTGTTCTCCGAGGTCAACGAGAGCGTCAAGGCTTACGGCCTGTTCAGCCACCGCCACACGGCTGAGATGGAGCAGGAGCTCCAGGCCCAGGGCGAGCTCGGCCCGATGGGCAGCCGCGAGGCCAACCCCGGCGTGGCCACGGTCGACTTCCTGCCCCACCTGATCCCGATGACGCGCGGCATCCTGGCCAGCTGCCACGTGCGGCCGACTCGCCCGGTGACCCAGGCGGAGCTCGACGCCCTGTACGACGAGGCCTATCGCGACGAACGGTTCGTCCAGGTCGTGGCCGACCCGCCGGCGACCAAGCACGTCTTCGGAAGCAACCTGTGCCGGATCTGCGTCAAGGTCGACCCGCGCAGCGGTCGCGTCCTGGCCCTTGGCGTCATCGACAACCTCGTCAAGGGCGCCGCCGGTCAGGCGGTCCAGGCTCTCAACGTTCTCTTCGGACTTCCCGAGGCGACCGGCCTCGAGCAGTACCCGATCGCACCGTAGACGGCACACGCGAATCAGTTCCGCCGGGCTGCGTCCCCGCTCGGCAGGCCTATCGGTGACCACCGCCAACCTGGGAGGGAATCGAATCTGATGCACTCCGGGCCCGATCGATCCGCTACCGCGGGCGGCGCGCGGCCGGCCGACCTGCCGGCCCTGCCAAACCAGCTGCCCTCCGTCGAGCAGCGCGCGGCGATGCCGGGTGGCTTCCGGGCAGGCGGATGGGCGGCCGGCATCAAACCCTCGGGCCGCCCCGACCTGGCCGTCATCGCCACCACGCGCGAATCCGCGGCCGTAGCCGCCGTCTTCACTCGCAACCAGGTTGTGGCCGCCCCGATCAAGCTATCGAAGGCTCATCTCAACGCCACCGAGATCGGCGGGGGCGGGCGGTTCGGCTGGGCCGACGCCATCGTGGCGACGGCCGGCTCCGCAAACGCGGCCACCGGCGTAGACGGCGAGACCGACCAGGCCGAGGTGAGCAAGACCCTGGCCGCGCTTCTGAACACCAAGCCCGAGCGGACCCTGGCTCTCTCGACCGGCGTGATCGGCGTGCGGCTGCCCCTGACGAAGGTTCGGGACGGGCTCGGCCGGCTCATCCCGCAGCTGGCGGAAACCGACGCCGGCCTCGAGGCCGTGGCCGGGGCCATCATGACCACGGATACGAAGATCAAGCTGGCCACTACGGCAATCGAACTGCCCGGCCCGGCCGGCCGGCCGGCGAAGGTCACGGTCACGGGCATTGCCAAGGGCGTAGGCATGATTCACCCGCGCATGGCCACCATGTTGAGCGTCATCCTGACCGACGCCAGCGTCGCCCCGGCGACGCTGTTTGGGCTGCTCCTACCGATCGTCCAGCGGACCTGGAACCAGATCAGCGTCGACGGCGACACGAGCACGAACGACACCGTCTTCCTGCTGGCGTCGGGCGAGACGGGAGCTTCCGTGGCGGTGGCCAGCCACGAGGCGGCGCTCCTTGGCCAGGCAATCGAGGCCGTGGCCCGGTCGCTGGCCCGCCAGCAGGCCGCCGACGGCGAAGGCGCCACGACCCTGATCACCTGCCAGGTCAGCGGCGCGGCAGACGACCACGACGCGCGCGCGATCGCCCGGGCCGTTGTCAGCAGCAGTCTCCTCAAGGCCGCGGTCCACGGCCGCGACCCCAACTGGGGCCGCGTGGCAAGCGCCGCCGGCAACGCCCGCCTGCCCGACGAGCAGCTCCTCGAGGCGGCCGGCCTGCACCATACTGAGGCCATGCCGCGGGCCGGCCGAGCGCCCGAGCTCGACCTCGACAGGCTCCAGATCGCCATCGCCGGCACACTCGTGTTCAAGGGCGCTCCCCTGTTCTTCGACCGCGCCGCGGTCCGGGCCGCCATGGATGCCCCGGAAGTCCTTATCCGCCTCCACCTCGGCCTCGGCGGCGGCATCGGCGAGGCGTTCGGCTGCGACCTCACCGAGGGCTATGTCATCGAGAACGCGGAGTACACGACGTGAGCGAAGTCCTCGTCCTCAAGCTCGGCGGAACGACGCTCGCCGACCAGGCCCACGTCCTCGACGAGGTTGCGGCCGTCGCCCGGACGCGTCCCGTCGTGCTCGTCCACGGCGGCGGCAAGCGCATAACCGAGTGGCTGGAGCGTCTCGGAGTTACGAGTCGTTTCGAGGGCGGGCTGCGCGTGACCGACCAGGCGGCCCTGGACGTGGCCGCGGCCGTTCTCCGGGGAGTGGTGAATTCGGAGCTCGTGTCTCACCTGCGCGACCGGGGCGTCGACGCGGTGGGCTTGAGCGGCGTGGACGGCGGATTCATGATCGCCGAGCGCATCCCCGGCTTGGGCCTCGTGGCTCACATCGTCGGCATCCGCCGCGACTTCATCGACTCCTTGCTGGTCGCCGGCCAGGTGGCGGTTGTGGCGCCGCTGACCCGCGACGAGCAGGGCATCGTGTGCAACGTCAACGCCGACGACGCGGCTGCCGGCATCGCCGCGGGGTTGGGCGCCCGCCAGCTGGTGCTCATGACCGACGTGGACGGGGTCCGCACCGCCGCCGGCGAGAAGCTCGCCACGATGACCGTCGATGAGGCCGAGAAGCTGATCGCCGACGGCGTGATCAAGGGCGGCATGGTGCCCAAGATCCGGGCTGCCCTGCAGGCGGTCAGCTGGCCCGGCGCCGAGGCAGTCATCGCCGACTCCTCCGACCCGCACGCCCTGAGCCGCGCCCTCGACGACCCGACCTTCGGGACGCGAATCACCGCCTCCCGGGAGGCAACCGAAGCCCCGGCCGGCACGGCCTGACGGATGACAGCTATGGCAATGAACGGCGGCGGCGTCAACGTCAAACAGGCCCGGCAGCGAGCCCTCCTCGAGCTGGTCAGTCGATCGCCGATCGGCAGCCAGGAGGAGCTCGTGGAGCTGCTGCGTGAGGCCGGCTACGAGGTCACCCAGGCGACGGTCAGCCGCGACGCGGCGGAGCTGGGCCTGGTCAAAGTGCCGCGTGGCGACCGTCACGTCTACGCCACGCCCGAGAGCGCGGCCACCGGGAACCTCTACGACACCAGGCTAAGTCGCCTCCTCGAGGACATCCCCGTTCACGTCGGGCGAAGCGGCCTGAGCCTCGTTCTGATTGCCACACCGGGCTCGGCCGGAGCGATTGCCCAGGCGATCGACCAATCGAGCCTGCAGGACCAGGTCGGCACCGTCGCCGGCGACAACACGCTGCTTGTCCTGTTCGAGAGCGAGGCCGCCCTGGAGCGGTGGCTGGTCCGTTTCCAGGCCTATCAACCGGCCGGCGCCGCGCTGCTGCCGACCGGCCGACCCAGCCCGGCTGATGGCCGGGTCGTGCATTCGGAGGCTCCTCGATGAAGAAAGTAGTGCTCGCCTACTCCGGTGGACTCGACACTTCGGTCGCCGTCGCCTGGCTGCGCGAGCAGTACGACGTCGAGGTCGTCACCCTGACGGTCGACCTCGGGGGTGGCGTGCTCAAGGAAGACATCGACCGCCGGGCCATCAGCGCGGGTGCCAGCCGGGCCTACGTCGTCGACGGCCGGGAAAGGTTCGTGCGCGACTTCTGCTGGCCGCACGTCCAGGCCGGAGCTTTGTACCAGGGTGTCTACCCGCTGGCCACGGCCATGGCCCGCCCGATGATCGCCCAGTTGCTCGTGGAAGTGGCCCACAAGGAGGGGGCCGACGCGGTCGCCCACGGCTGCACCGGCAAGGGCAACGACCAGGTCCGCTTCGACATCGCCACCCACGCCCTCGACCCATCTCTGGCCGTCATCGCCCCGATGCGCGTCGGCATGGGCCTCAGCCGCGAGCAGGAGATCGAATACGCCAAGGCCCGCAACATCGAGATCACGATATCCAAGGAGTCGATCTACTCGATCGACGTGAACCTGTGGGGTCGCTCGATCGAGGCCGGCAGCCTGGAGGATCCCTGGACCGCTCCGCGCGAGGACGTCTACCGCTGGACCGTCGATCCCGAAGCCGCCCCGGCGCCGGTGGATGTCGTCCTGGGATTCGAGGGCGGCGTGCCGGTCTCTCTCGACGGCGATCGCATCGATGCGGTCGCCCTGGTCGAGAAGCTCCACATTCTGGCGGGCGCCCACGGTGTCGGCCGCGTGGACCACGTCGAGGATCGGCTGGTCGGAATCAAGAGCCGCGAGATCTACGAGGCGCCGGCGGCCACGGTCATCCACCGGGCCCACCGCGCGCTGGAAGGCCTGACCCTCAGCAAGGACACGCTCCGCTTCAACCGGGTCGTGGCCGACGAGCTCGCCCAGCTCACCTACGACGGCCTGTGGTTCAGCGCCCTCCACCGCGACCTGCGCGGCTACGCGGCCAGCAGCCAGCGCGTCGTCAGTGGCGACGTCCGGGTCCGGCTCGACCACGGCAACGCGATCGTTACCGGACGGCGCAGCCCGCTCTCGCTGTACGAGAAGTCGCTGGCCACATACGAGGCCGATGACACCTTCGATCACGCCGCCGCCGTCGGCTTTATCGAGATCTTCGGCCTGCCGCTACGCACCGAGGCGGCCCGACACGGAGCCGTGGGCCGGAGCCACGGCGCCGCGTGGACCTGGACGGAGCCGCTCCTGGCCGAGCTGCCGACGAAGGTCTACGACGCGCCGCCCGCGGCCGCGAAGTAGCCGGACAGACGAGTGCGAGGCTCACGATGACCAGCCCCAGGCCGGAGGCAGAGGCCCCCTTCGACGCGGCGCCATCTTCCGATGGCGTGCCATCGGTCGATGGCGGGCCACCTTTCGATGGCGAGCGGAAGCTGCGCGAGCTCTCGTTCCTGCACGAGTTCGCCAAGCTGCTGACTACCGCTCGTAACTGGGATGAGCTGATGCGGACGATCGTCGACCGCACCACGGATGCTCTCGACGTCGAGGTCTGCTCCGTCTACCTGATGGAACGCGATGCCGCCCGATTGCGCCTGGCCGCCACCAACGGCCTCGACCGCGATCAGATCGGGTCCGTCACGCTGGCCGTCGGCGAGGGCCTGACCGGCAGCGCGGCCGAGGCAGGCCAGCCCATCGCCTCCCCCGACGTCCGGGTTGACCCCCGCTTCAAGTGGGTCCCGGGCTTCGACCAGTCGCAGTTCGTGTCGATGCTCTCGGTGCCGATGCCCTGGAACGACTTGATCATCGGCGTCATCAACGTCCAGGCGATCGAGTCGCGTACGTTCTCGCCGGAAGAAGTCGAGTTCCTGGTGACGATCGGGGCTCTGCTGGGTGGCATCGTCGAGAAGGGTCGCCTGCAGGCCGAGGCAGAAGAGCAGCTGGAAACGCTGACCGCGCTCGACGGCGCCCGGGCCGAGCTGCTGGCCGTGGTCACGCACGAGCTGCGCACCCCCCTTGCCGTCGTCCGAGCCTACGTCGACCTGCTGGCCGACGCGGCCGCGGACGCCGCCGCGACCATCGGGGCCGCCGGGGCCGCCGGGGCCGC
>Ga0182011_10000260_pt1 | contig 45111 bp, 35 predicted proteins | sample 711E1DmetaG_FD_120481 | JGI IMG/M metagenome (GOLD analysis project Ga0182011, IMG submission 120481) | Permafrost microbial communities from Stordalen Mire, Sweden - 711E1D metaG | ecosystem: Environmental > Terrestrial > Soil > Wetlands > Permafrost | place: Sweden: Stordalen | collected...
CAAGCGCCGCAGGAAGAGATCCGGGGACCGCTGGGACAAATGCTCTTCAGCGGAGAGGATGCGCTGAAGCCCACCTCCGCACTGTCCGGGGGCGAGCGCGCGCGGCTGATTTTCTGCCGCCTGGATGATTCAAAAACCGAATTTCCTGGTCCTGGACGAGCCCACAAACAACCTGGACCTGGAAGCGATCAATGCCCTGAATATCGCGCTACAGAAATACGACGGTACATTGCTGTTGGTGACGCACGACGAAGACGTGCTGGATGAAGTGGCCACGCGAATCTGGCATTTCCACGATGGAAAGATCGAGGACTTCAAGGGCACCTACGAGGAATTTCAACTCACGGCGCAACGCAAGGCGGGGTAGGATCCGCTATACGCCGTCTCACGGAGCGCGGTGATCGCGACTCCCTCGCTGACCACCTCTTCCCAAAATCCACAGAAAAAATTGCTGGGTGGGGGAATCGGAGGCCGAAAAAGGGTACCATTTGGCCCAGGAACGCGGGTGCCCGCCGGAGCCGATATGTCCACCAAAGAACCAAATTCACAGCCGGGAAAAACAACCCTAAGTCTCTTTTCGGGGATTCTGGGTGGCGCCCTGATCACCCTCACGCTGGTGGGGATCGCGGTGTGGTTCACCACAGGGATTGGACTTCTGCGCCTGATGGGCGTGGTGAAAGACGGCCGCGTTTTGATTAACGTGGACCAGCCCACGGTGGTCCGCCAGATCCAGAAATTGCAGCGACTGGAAACTGTCAGCTACACGATGGACAAAATTATTTCCGGGGAGCACGACAATCCTTATCTGCCCAAATTTCTGGCCAGCGACCGCTTGCTGTTGGTGGTACATGGCGAAGTCATTGCTGGTGTGGACCTGGGCAAGTTGCAGGCCAGCGATGTGGCCCTGAGCAACCGGAACATTTCCGTGCATCTGCCGAAGGCGGAGATTCTGGTGACGCGCCTCGATAACGAGAAGACGCGTGTCTACTCGCGCGATACGGGGTTGTTTTCGTCGCCCGATCCCAACCTCGAAACACAAGTGCGCCAGGAAGCCGAACGCCAGTTGCAGCAGGCCGCTCTGCAGGACGGCATTCTGAAGTCAGCGGACGAGAACGCCCGCAACTCCGTGCAGAGCATTCTCAAGGGCTTGGGTTTCGACCAGATTGCATTTCGCTAACAATTCACAATTTGTCATTCCGCCTGCCCTGAGCGAAGTCGAAGGGACCGGAGGGACGGCGCATTTGGCCGTCCCGTAGCGGAGGAATCACTCTGCAACTTCGGATTTCAGGATTAGGAAGCATCTGCGGATTGTCAGATCATTGCGCGGAGCGAGTGACGGGAAACAAAAAGGCGAGGGACGCCAAGCGCCCCTCACCCAATGATCCTGTGCCGGGATACTCTTACCTGGGTTTCAGGTCCTTCAACAGGTGATCGACGGCATGTTCGGCCTGGTGCGGCGAAATCGTGCGCTTGTTCAGTTCCTTGTGGCTGATGGCGCGGTACGCCAGCTTCTTCGGGTTGCGCAACCCCAGATCGAACACAAAGGTGCCTTCATGGAAGCGGATGTTTTCGTATCCGAATCCCGGAGGTCCCCACCCCCATCCTGCATAGCAGCCAAATGGGCCGCAAGCCATTCCCGGATAGCCGGGATAGCCGGCCGCCACCGTTGCGGTCTGCGTCTTCACAGCCACATGATAGTCCACCAGGAAATCGGCGGTCGCCGGATCGCTCGCTTGCACCAGTCCCCGCGCCTTCAGACCCCGCTCAATCGCGTTCTGTAATTGCTTGCGGTTTGCTTCCGTGTTCCAGTCGCGATTGCTCTCCAGGTGTTGCTGTTGTTCAGGCGGCGGCGCAATCACATCGCGCGAAACCACCGGCCTTCCATCGGGACTCCGCGTAGCAGCGGCTGCGGGCGGCGTCATGGGACGCCAGGCCCAGGTCATCCCTTTGGTGACCTTGACATCCGGATCGTGCAGCACCTCTACGTCGTCGTTGCACCCGGCAAGAACCATGCCCCCTATCAGCACGGCGGTCATAAGAACTGCAGTTTGTACTTTCTTCCCCAATTCCACTGGATGTACCTCCACATGATATGAAACACCGAACCCGGCAAAAAGTTGGCTGGCCTCCCTAAATGCTTTCAGTTGCTTCGGGGAGGGCCCCAATCGGCAGGGGGGAAAACAATCGGCCAAAACTTGGGGGCGGGGCGGGCAAATTCAAACGCCACGTTATAGAACTCCAGCCCGGCATCGTCGACACGCACCACCCGGCAACTCTCTTCCATACCAGTTTTGGGATTGTTCAGCAAGAAGGCCTGACCCAAATGGAGTTCCGACTGCATTTTCAGCAGGCCGCCATGGGCATTCACAACCTGGGTTTTCGCCTCTTCCCGCAACTGCCGGCGCTCCACGTCCTCGGCCAAGACGACCACGGTCATGTTGAGCATGACCCGTTCGCTCCTCCTTCGATTCTCTGGGACTGGCATAGTAAGGAAACCCTTAGGGTGGCATTCTACAGGAAATGGCGGGGGTATTGGACTGTCCCTGAAGCCAGGGCAGAACTGAGGGCTTAGGTGTCCAATTTCCGGTAGTGTCTCAGGTTGGCGAAATCAGGCTTCGGTGAGTTGACCCTTCAGCAGCTCTTCGAGGTACTTGGCCATTACGGAAACATCGAGTTTGCCTTCATCCCAAGCACAGTCGGCCGCTGTTAGCGCGGCATAGTAGGGCGCTCGGTTTTCCCGTATGCGTTCCGGTACTATTTTCCTCCCCGGAAGCAACCTGCCATGTTTCAAGCAGATCAAGTAGTAGCAGGCCGCCCTGGCTGTTCTTCCATTGCCTTCAACAAACGGATGAATCCAATTCAGCCTCCACAGGGCATAGCCTGCAAGCAATGTCGGGTGGTCAACGATTGTCCAGTTTTCATGGATAAGTGAAAAGAACCGGTCCATCAAATTGGGTACGTTGTTGAAGTGCGGAGGAATATGTTTCCCGACTAAAATTGGGTCTTCGCGGTATCTTCCCCCAAACTGAGCAATATTGGCGACCGCAGCATAATTCACGGCCCATAGTGTGTATTTGTCGAAGGCTTCAATTCCTTTTTCCAGCCCGATCTCAATGCAGTTCGACAATAAGTCGTACTGCCGCAAGAGATTCTGCTCTTGAATTCTCGTATAGAGTTCTGGATTGTCTTTTTCGCGCACTGACATGTTTGGGGACCGTACCCCGCGTCATGCGGGCCACACTCATTGCTTATCGCCGTAAGCGTATGTGCTCAGATGCCAGTCGCACGCTGTCCTTGGTGATGCTCGTGGCGTTAGCGGGGGCATTACCAAAGGCGAAACTGATCCTCTGTTCGTGCAAGTCTTCTTCTGTCACGGGGCTAGATCCTTCTAGCATTCTCTTCAAATCGGGGTCAGCTTCGATATCACCGAAAAATTGTTTTCTGTCTGCCATGGCTCATTACCCCCTTCTCTTTTTGTTCGACTCGATCATACCTCTTGTCCACCAGATGTCAATATCTTACCCCCTACGATCTTTGGATTACCCAGGTTCAACGACGGGATGCTCGGTTCAATGTTCTCCTTTCGCCTTATCGCTGGGACGCCTACTTTTGGCCACAGAACGAGTGCGCCAAAAGTTACCGCGTCTTTCTACGCTGCTCGATTTGAAACTGAGACATTACCCAATTTCCTTGAGCATGCACCGGGTTAATGTCTTTGGTATGATAGTATTTTGAGAATTCAGCGGCATAGGAAGAAAATGGAAACACAATCTGAGGCCAAGGTCCTGCTGCGTGTCCGTCCTCGCGGATTCTGCGCGGGCGTAGTGCGAGCGGTGGATATCGTGGAACTGGCGCTGGAAGCCTATGGCGCCCCCGTGTACGTGCACCATGAAATCGTCCATAACACCTACGTGGTGGAGCAGTTAAGGCGGCGCGGCGCAATCTTTGTCGAGGCCATCAGCGAAGTGCCCCATGGGGCCGTGCTGGTTTTCAGCGCGCACGGCGTGCCACCGACGGTGCGCGATGAAGCCAAGAGCCGCAGCCTGCGCGTGATTGATGCCACATGTCCACTCGTGACCAAGGTGCATCTGGAAGCGCTGAAGTTTGCCCGGGAAAAGCGTACCATCATCTTGATTGGTCACCGGGATCACCAGGAAATTGTGGGCACCTCCGGGGAAGCCCCGGATCGCACGCTGGTTGTGGACTCGGTGGCGGAAGTGGATGCGCTTAAAGTGGCTGATCCCGATAAGTTGGCGTTCCTCACGCAGACGACGCTCAGCCTCTACGACACCCAGGAAATTGTGGCCCGGCTTCGCCAGCGCTTCCCGAACATTGCGGGACCCGCAAGCGACGACATCTGCTACGCCACGCAGAACCGCCAGGAAGCGGTCGAGCAAGTGGCCAAGGACGTGGACCTGATCCTCGTGGTGGGTTCGCAGAACAGCTCGAATTCCAATCGTTTGGTGGAACTCGCGCAGCGCTTAGACATAAAGGCGCAGCTCATTGATGCGGCCGCGGACATCGATCCCAAGTGGCTCGAAGGCATTCGCCGGGTGGGCTTGACGGCCGGAGCTTCCGCGCCCGAGGTATTGGTCGAGCAAGTGAGCGAGCGGTTGGCGCAGTTCGGATTCACCGACCAGCGCGACCTGGACCTGATTCGCGAAGACGTGCGCTTCACGCTGCCCGCGGAACTCGCCACCATCGCGCCCGCGCCGCGCCGTTAGTTGGCGCGCGCTTTTTGCGCGCACGGCTTTTTGCATTGCCGGGCAGGGGCAGTTGCCGGGATGCTTTTCCGGCGCCCGGGGTACCCACAGGAGCAAGAAGAAAAAAAGTAAAGGAGCGTACCTTGGCGGTCAAAATCGTCCGTCAACCCAGCAAGATTGCCTTGATTAGCGCGCCCTCCAGCGCAGCCGGCTTCGCTCCCGGCTCCGAAAAAGCGCCTGCCGCACTTCGCGCCGCCGGCCTCATCGAAAAACTCCAATCCATCGGCTATGAAGTCACCGACTTCGGCGATTGCGCGCCGCGTCTCTTCGCCGATGACGACGATCACAAGCGTGCCCGCAATATCCCTGAAATCGTCGCCGCTCTCAACGACCTCAAGCCTCGCGCCGAGCTGGCCGCCAAGTCCGGCGGCTTGATTCTTGTCCTCGGAGGCGACTGTGTCCAGATCGTCGCACTCCTCGCCGGCGCGCGCCGCTACTATAAGCACCTCAGCCTCCTATGGTTCGACCGCGACGCTGATCTCAACACGCCCGCCTCCACGCCCTCTGGCCGTCTCGACGGCATGGCCCTGGCCGGAATCATTGGCAAAGGCTCGCCGGATCTGGTTCGTTTTTGGGGCGAACCGCCGCTGGTGCGCGAGCCGGACACGCTGATTTTCGGATTGGTGCGCCTGGATCCCGCGGAACAGGAATTTCTGGCGCGCTCGCCCATGCGCCATGTGTTCGCGGCTGACATTCAGGCGAAAGGCCTCCCGAAGGCGGCACACGATGCGCTCGGCCAGTTGCACGCCGATACGCGTGAGTTCATGCTGCACCTCGATTTGGATGTCATCTCCCAGGAAGAGTTTCCCGCGACCAACGTGCCAGGCGGCGGCGGAATGACTCTCGGCGAAGTGCAAGCTTCGCTGGAGGAATTTGCCAAACACAAGAACCTGCTCGGCCTGGATGTAGCGCAGTACAACCCCGACCGCGACCCGGATGGCGCCGGAGCGCGAAAGATCGTGGACTTGCTTGCCAGCGTGCTCTCCGCGCGGCTGGCCGCGTTGACGCCGGTTGCGCCTCTGGCAGCGGAAGAAACGCCTTCAGCGACGGCTTGAGTGCCAGAAAAGTCAGAATGTAGAGTGAAGAGGGCGTTGCGCTCTGCTCACGAGGAGTTGTGGGCGCGAGTCTCGTCGGCAAACGGCGCTCAAATGAAGCGTAATCGATAGGAAACCGCACCCCCTGTCGCATCGCGTTTCGTGCCACAATAATGAAAATCAACGCCCAGCCCCGGGCGTCTGCCTTGCTTTCCCAGCCCAGATGTAGTCGCCAAATGATTTGATTGCCTGCGGGACGCCGTGGGAAGAGAATCAAGGGTTCCCCAGGTCAAGGGATTTCCCGGTCGGAGGTGTGTGATGGCCGATTTCTGGAAGCGCTGCGAAGGGCGCGTGATCGAGCAAAAGTACCCGCTAAAACAATATCTGGGCGGGTCACCGAGTAGCGGGGTTTTCTTAACAGGCCACAGCGGTACGCCAGCGGGAAAAGCAGTTATCAAGTTTATTCTTGCGCATCCGGGCACGGCAAAGTTGCATCTCTCCCGATGGGCGCGCGCCGCGAAGCTTTCTCACCCCAATTTGCTGCAACTCCTGGACTCCGGGCGTTGCGGACTGGACGGACGGGACCTCCTCTATGTCGTGGTCGAATACGCGGAAGAGAATCTCTCGCAAATCCTGCCAGAGCGAGCGCTGACAGCGGAAGAAACCCGCGAGATGGTGGTTCCCGTCGCAGAGGCTTTGTTCTACCTGCATGGACAAGGCCTCGCGCATGGGCGCCTCAAGCCCGCGAATGTGCACGCGATCGGCGATCAGATCAAACTTTCGATCGATTCGGTGACGCGGCTGGGGGAATTGCATTTCGGGCGGGGCGCGGATTCCTATGGCGCTCCGGAGTTGGTCTCATCCCCAGTGACGGGGGCGAGCGACGTCTGGTCGCTTGGCATCACGCTGGTGGAGGCGCTGACGCAGCACGCGCCGGACGTGCAAGCAGCGCGACAGGGTGATCCCGAAGTTCCAGCTACCCTTCCCCAACCGTTTCTGGATATTGCGCGGCATGCGTTGCAGCGCGACCCAGCACTGCGATGGACCGCTGCCGACATCGCGGCACATCTGAAACCTGGACACGTTGTGAAAGCGGAAGCGCCATCCGTCCCGGCGGTGAGCGCCACACCTGCGAAGGCCACGCCCGCGAAACTTTCTCCGCTGGACGTTCCGCTCTCGCCAGAGCGCGGGATTCCGGTGGCCAAGTTAGCGGCAGGGCCGCCCAGAGTGATGCCGCCACAGCAAAAGCCAGGCGTGCCGGCAAAGAAAACGCTGTTCCTCCCCAATTACGCGATTCCACTGGTCGCGGGGATCTTCGTTGTCGCGGCCATCGTTGTATTGCCAAAACTCCTGCGCCATCAGCAGGAAACTCCACCGTCCGCAGGCGCCTCATCGGCTCAGGTGCGCTCCGAAGCAAAACCCATGGACCACGCTGGGAATCAGCCACGGCCCGCGCCGCAGCCAACAGTGAAAGATTCTGCAAGGGCAGCGCTTGAGAAGGCCCCTCCCGCATCGGCCGCGCCCGCGAAACTGCGCACGGAGATCGCTCCCGCGATGCCAGCGCCCAGGCTTGCCGGTGATTCGCCGGCGCGAGGAGAAGTTTTGGACCAGGTCTTGCCCGAGGTTCCCGACAAGGCACTCAACACAATCCGAGGTGTTGTGCGCGTTAGTGTCCGCGTGCATGTGGATGCCGCCGGGAATGTTTCGCAGGCTGAGCTCGAGGCGCCCGGTCCCAGCCGGTATTTTGCGGATTTGGCATTGAAAGCGGCGGGCAAGTGGGTTTTTGGCTCGCCGGATTTGGAAGGCAAGAGTGTGCCGAGCGAATGGCTGATCCACTTCGACTTTGCACAATCGGGCGTCGTGGCCTTGCCGCAGCAAACAGCGCCCTAAGTCCTTCCTCACCCGCGAGGAACTCGGGAAACACTTAGAGCGCCCATGAGCCACCCTGCTGGAAAGTTGCCCCTAATTCTCGCAGACTTCAATTTATCCGTCGTTCAAGTTCAGCAAGCCACGGTCATCCTGAGGCAATCCGATGAGGATCGCCGAAGGACCTCAACATCAAATCTGTGCACGATGTGTCCGTCGAATTCTTCCATGGCGCAAACTTCTCGCCGGGCCGCCCCGCGTTGCCCGGAGCCATGTCAGGCAGGCGCCGCGGCGCGCTTGCGGTGGTAACGCGCCAGGCCCAGCCAGGAAAGATGCAGGGCCCCGTTGAACAGGTAGTGATCCACTTCCTCCCGGGAAAGTGTCTGCCTGGCCTCGGCGGCAATCGCATTGATGAAAGCCTCGCTCGCTTGGGTGTCGTCCGCTCCCTCAGTAAGAATCTTGGCCACAAGCTCGCTCCAGCGGAGGAGGCGCTCGCGGTAGCTGGCGATATGCCGCGCGGGATGATCGGAGAAGCTGAAGTGGGTGAGGAAAAGACGCTTGGGGTCGAGCGCGGCGATGGCGTCCAAAGAAGTGTTCCACAGTTCAAGGTTGATGTCCGGCGGAGGTGTCGCGGGCAGGATGAAGGGATGCCCTTCGATGGCGATGCCCGCGGTATCGCCAACAAAAGCAACCCCCTCCAAGCCATCGAAATAAGTGACGTGATGCGAGGCGTGGCCCGGAGTATAAACAACCTGAAGCTGCCGAGATCCAAAGGTCAGCGTTTCGCCGCCCTCCAGGATGCCTAGGTTGGACTGGGGCACGGCAAGGAATTCGCCGTAAAGTCGTTGCATCGTGTCGCCATAGAGTCGCCGGGCGCTATCGAGGAGTTTGGATGGATCGGCCATGTGCGGGGCGCCCCGTGAGTGCACAAAAACTCGCAGCCGCGGGTTTTCACGGACGAGGGAGCCGGAAGCGCCGGCATGATCCAGGTGAATGTGGGTCAGAAAGAGAGCGTCGAGATCGCTGATGCGCAAACCGTGAACGGCCAGTTGTTCGCGGAGATGGGGAATCGTGGACGATGGCCCGGGATCAACTAATGCGACAGCATCGCCGGAACGCAGCAAGGCTGAGGCAATGGAGCGGGGATGGCCGGCCCAGTGCAAATCGAGAGGGATCGTGGGTGTCATAAAGTGAACAGTTTAGCGCAAAAGGGCGGGGTAGAATCGTTGCGATGTTTGCCGTTTCTGACCATTCCGAGAGCGGCCAGCGAACCTGATCGGACATGAGGAATTACTTGCAGAATGATTTAGTTGTGGACTATTCTTTTCAGGCAGCAGCTTGCTTCTTTTTACCGCTTGCGATGACGAGTGAGTTTGCATTGTTCCCGCCCCAATGTGAAGAGAGAAGCGCTGAGCTGCCTATTGTCCTGCGCCCTTCGCCCGGCGCAGTCGACGCTCTTAAAGGAAAACACATGGACTACACGGGATTCTCATGTATAAATTTAGGGAGGAATACAATGCTGAAATGGGCTGTAACGGTAATCATGGGCGTGCTTCTCGCCCTGCCACTCTGTGCGCAGGAGAAGAATGTAATCACCGCATATAACTGGAACGCAACGTCGGAAAATAGCGTAGCGGCCACAAGCACGGGGCGCGATTTTAGCATCGCCCCGGCATCGCCACGCCTTTTTGCCATGCCCGCTGCAGCGGCAGGCAAGCCGGCGGACATTTTTTCGGACTGGGCGGACAACCCGTGGAACCGTGGCGCTTGGGGTCGCCTGACGCCAAAATTTGAGGTTGCGGGGCTCTTCAGCTACATCAACTTCGGCCCTGGTTCGGAGCCCAACTTCAATAACTTTGGAGCAACGGGTTCGTTTGCTTACAATGCCAACAAGTGGCTCGGGCTGGTTGCGGAAATCGGCGGTTACACCTTCTCGCGGAACATCTATGTGCTTCCCACAGGGGCAACCCAGGAGATACAGAACACCATTAAGGGCGATCAGTGGACCTACCTGTTCGGGCCGCGGTTGAACTACCGGCACTTCGATCATTTCGTCCCCTTTGCGGAAGTCCTTTTTGGCGACGCGCGTGGCCACCCTAACCTCACCGGCAACGCGACGGCGCAGAGCTCCTTTGGCTTGGCGCTCGGCGGTGGTGTGGATGTGGTCTTAGCGAGGAATATCGCCTGGCGCTTTATCGAAGCCGACTATTTCATGACCAACTACTCCGGTCCAGATTTGGCCGCGAGCGCCAGGCAGAACAACTTCCGGATTGGCAGCGGTATCGTGATCCGCTGGGACTACCCCCCCGCTCCGCCGAAGCCCAATCATCCGCCAGTGGCGGCTTGCTCGGCGGCCGCGCCTTCGGTTTACCAGGGCTCCACGGATCCCGTGGCGATCCACGTGAACGCCAGCGATCCTGATAATGACCCGCTCACCTACAGCTATACGGCGACGGGCGGCACGGTCGACGGCACGGGCCCGGATGCGCGTTGGAACCCCACGGGCTTGGCCCTGGGCTCTTACACCATCAATGTCAAGGTAGACGATGGCCGCGGCGGAACGGCTACTTGCGCCGCCGACGTTGCGGTTGCCCAGCGGCCGAATTCTCCACCGGTTATCTCTTGCTCGCCGGAACGCAATCCGATTATCTCCGGCGAACGCGTGGCTATCATTTCGCGCGCATCCGATCCGGATGGCGATCCCTTGACCTACAGCTATTCCGCAACGGGCGGCCAGATTTCCGGCACCACCGCCACCGCGCAGTTTGATTCCACCGGGTTGGCTGCGGCCAGCTACGGTATTACCTGTACCGCGGATGATGGCCGCGGCGGCAGGACCAGCGCCCCAACCAGCGTCGATGTGCAGGCTCCCGCTCCCCCGCCGCAGGCTAGCAAGGTGGGCGATTGCGGTTACACCAAGGTCGCCGCGTCGCGCTTTGACAACGCTTGCAAGCGCGTGGGCGACGATGTGGCCTTGCGCTTGAAGAATGAACCGAACTCCAAGCTGGTCATCGTCGGCTTCGCGGATCCCAAGGAACCCAAGGCCGCGAAGCTGGCCGAAACCCGTGCGGAACTCGCCAAGAAGTACCTGGGCGAGAAGGGCATCGATGCCTCGCGCATCAGCACCCGTGCCGGCACGGCGTCTACCGAAAAGGGCATGGAGAAGGACAACCGCCGCGTGGACTTCGTCTTCGTACCCGAAGGCGCGGCGTACTAAGAACCCATGTCCCGCTTGAGTGCTGCTCCACTCGTGTCGGGACTTGAAAACATAACGCGAACCCGGGCTCTCCGAACTCTACTCTGGAGAGCCCGGTTTGTTTTGGGGCGAGGCTCATGGCGCGACGCGGGGAAAACACGCAGCGATTGCTGCTGAGGATCTGGATTGCTGTTCTCATCACGCTGAGTGCAGCCGCGGGCGCCGCTGCGCAGACTTGGCAGCGACTCGGGCCGGAAGGCGGCATGGTGGTGTCCCTTGCCGCGGCCACCGGCGAACGTTTATATCTCGGCACGGCCGACGGCCATGTGTTCGTCAGCGAGGATCGGGCGGGGAGATGGGAATTGCGCGGCCGTATAGGCAGCCGCACGGACGCCGTGATATCGCGGCTGGTGGCCGACCCACTCAAATCGGATCGTGTGTATGCGGCAGTGTGGTACCAGGAACCCGGGAAAGGCGGCGGGGTTTTCCGGAGCGAGGACGCCGGTCGAACGTGGAGCCCGCTCGGCTTGGCGGAAGAAGAGGTGCGGGCGTTGGAGCTTGCCCCCGGGCAGCCGGATGTTTTGGTCGCGGGTGCGCGCAGCGGGGTGTTTCGCTCGCGGGATGCCGGGATAAACTGGGAGCGCATCTCTCCGGCGGGGGATGCAGAGCTGAAAAACGTCGATTCGCTCGCCGTGGATCCCGGCGACGCCAGCATCATCTACGTCGGCACCTTTCATTTGCCCTGGAAGACCACGGATGGAGGAAAGACCTGGAACTCCGTTGCCGCTGGGCTGATTGATGATTCGGACATCATGAGTTTGCGAGTGGACGCCACGAATCCCTCCCGCGTCTACTTGAGCGCCTGCTCGGGAATATACCGCAGCGAGAACCAGGGCGGCGTCTGGACGAAGCTCCAGGGCATCCCTTACACCGCGCGGAGAACGCACCAGATTGTCCAGGACACTCGCCATCCGGAAACCCTCTATGCCGCGACTACCGAAGGACTGTGGGTTACCCGCGATGCCGGCGAGAACTGGAAGAGAACGACCGCGAAAGATTGCGTGGTTACAGGTCTGGTGGTCTTGCCCGGGAATCGGGGCGCCCCGGGAAAAGTCGTATTGGGGACAGAGGGGCAGGGAGTTCTATTCAGCGAGGACGCGGGAGAGAATTTTGTTGAGGCGAACGCCGGATTTCGCCATCTGGTTGTCAAGCAACTCGTGGGAGACACCTGGCAAGACCCGCGGCACCTTCTTCTTGTGACGGAGCAGGGCGGCGAAAGGATTTGGGAAAGCCGGGATGCGGGAAAGAGTTGGGCACCCGTGCAGCTTGCCGCAGAAGGCCCTGGGAAAACGCTAGTTCTTCATCCCGAAATGTTCCAGAAAATCTACGCGAGCCCCTGGGGATGGCTGGTGCGGTTGAATAGTGGGCAAATCTGGATGTGGGATGCAGACAAGGGGCAATGGAAGGAGTGGAAATTCGCCCTGGCCTCGGGAAGCACGGACCCCGCGCGGCGGGGAACGCGCAAAGGGCACCCATCGGCGCCGGGGATAGCCCTAAAGGTAGCCGGTAGTCCCATCGCGCTTTCGTGGGACGCCCTCTACTTCGCGGCCCGCGAAGGGGTGATGCGTTGCTCGCCCGGGGCAGCTTGTGCGCGGATGAAAGCGTTTGGGCGGAGCGGCCTCGTGGATGCTATCTGGGCATCTGGTGACGGCCAACTCCTGGGAGTGGTGGCCGATGGAAAAGTGGGAATTTCCGTGAATGCAGGGACGGATGGGGTCTGGCGCGACTTGCCAGCGGGCTTAACCGATGTGACCTGGCTCGACGGATGGTTGCGTGCCGGCAGACTGATTCTATTCCTGGGAACGCACGAAGGCCTGTTTGAGTCCTTGGACGAGGGAATTCACTGGACGCGATGCGAGAATGGATTGCCGGCAGGACCTGTCGACAGGTGGCTTCGAGGCGACGGCATTCTGATCGCTTCGTTGCGGCAGGGTGGGGTCTACCTCTCCCAAGATGAGGGCATGAATTGGACGAGGGTCGATGAGGCTGCGGAAAGAGGAAGGACCACCGGACTGGTCCAGACCGGGCAGGGAATCGTGATTGTAGGGTCGCAAAGGGAAGGGGTGCTCCAATTAGAACTGGGGCCGGGGAAGTAGTGGGGCTAGCGAATACACGATGGGCAAAACGGAGCAAGTACAGGCCAGAGCGCCAGAATCAGACGCAAACCGTTCCATTTCAGTACACTATTCCTGATAGTCCTGTTTTGGTAATTAACATATTGACAATACTATGAATCTGTCATAGAAGAGAGGTGTGCAAAAGCTTTCCCGGAATGGAATGCGCCCCCTTCCCCGTTCGATATCTACCCCCTGGACCCCTGTCGAAGATCGTATGTGAGGTGCAGCGACTATGGCGAACCTACAAGGATTCCGGCCAGAGAATTCAGCCTGCGGCAGAGGGATTGAGAAAGTGCCCTTCGAGGGCATAGCGCGCAACGACCGTGCCGCGCCGCCGATGCACCTGCTGCTGGTTGACGATGACGATCATATCCGTGAAGTCTGCCGCAGCGTCGCGGAAGATTGCGGCATGAAGGTGACGGACGTCAGCACGGCGGAAGAGGCGCTCGAAGTAATGGAGATCTCCTCGGTGGATATCCTGCTGACCGACCTGCGCTTGCCGGGAACGAGCGGCCTCGAGCTGTTGCGGCGCGTGATGCAGACCTATCCGGACATTGCCGTGGTGATGCTCACGCAGTACGGCACGATTGATTCCGCGGTGGAGGCAACGCGCATGGGCGCGGCGGATTATGTCACCAAGCCGTTTCGCGTGGAGGAACTGCGCGCGCGGCTCGAGCTGGTGGCCCATTCCGTGGAGCTAAAGCGGGAGAATCGCTTGCTCCGGGAGCAGGTGCGGGCGCGGCCGGGGTTCGGCGGGCTCATTGGGATGTCGCCGCGCATGGAGCGGGTCTACAAACTGATCGAGAAGGTGAGCCAACGCACGCATCCCGTGCTGATCCTCGGCGAGAGCGGAACGGGAAAAGAACTGGTGGCGCGAAGCGTTCATTTTCTGGGACCTCGCAAAGACCGGCCTTTTGTGCCCGTGGAGTGTTCCGCGCTGGTGCCAACCCTGGTGGAATCCGAGTTGTTCGGATACACCAAGGGAGCGTTTACCGGAGCCATGCAGGCCAGGCAAGGCCTGATGGAATCGGCCAATGGGGGCACCTTGTTCCTGGATGAGATTGGAGAGATGTCGCTGGAAATGCAGGCGAAACTCCTGCGCGCGCTACAACAGAGAGAGATCAAGCCGGTGGGCTCCACGGAGCGCAGAACGATTGATGTCCGCATCGTCGCCGCCACCAACCGGGACTTGGAATTGGCCATCAAGAACGGGATCTTCCGCCAGGACCTCTTTTTCCGGTTGAATGTGGTGCAGATCAAACTTCCGCCGCTGCGAGACCGGAAAGGCGACATCCCCTTGCTGGTGACCGCGTTTCTGGAGAAATTCGCCGACCCGGACGACGCCCACCGTGAGCTGACCGAAGACGCCATGCGGCAATTGATGGCCTACGACTGGCCGGGAAACGTTCGCGAGTTGGAGAACACCATCGAACGCGCGGTGGCTTTAAGTTCTGGCCCTCTCATAAGTGTCCATGACCTGCCGACGAATCTGCAATATCCCACCACGGAGCGCGCCCCGGATAAAGAGGAGCTGTTGCCGCTGAACGAACTGGAACGCCGTGCGATTCTGAGCACCTTGCGGCAGACCGGCGGCGACAAACAAGCGGCAGCTCGCATGCTGGGAATCGGCAAGACCACACTGTACCGGAAATTGAAGCAGTACCAGATCGAGCGCATTGACGCTTAGCCGGGTGCTCCAGCGCACTCCGTTTCACTTCGGGAATGGATTCCCGCGAGTTTCGAGTTGGCAACTGCCTGCCATTCAATTCCCCTGCTTTTTCAACAAGATCCCCTCCTCACTAGTTTGGTCCGGCCAATGCATAGCTGAGCCCTGAGTAGGCCACGGGGGCCCCGGCATGTTCTCGCAAAGCCGCGCAAAAAAGACGCCGCAGGAAATCGCCGCTGGCGGCGTTTTGCGTGCCGCCAGGGCGGGAGCCGGCCGTGAAACGTGGATCCGCATCGCCATTGATGAATTGGCGATGGAACCATCCATCGAACGCATCGGGATCTGGCTCGAGCCGGCTGCACAGGATGGAGACAGAGGTACGGTTGTCTTCAGCGGCGCAGTTTGGGAACGCAGCGCTGGTAACTTGCCGCCGGAGTGGCGAAAGATCTCAGCGGAAGCGCCTCTGCCCCGCGAAGTTCTAAACGGCACAAGCAGCGTGGAACACGAACTGGCGGGCACTTCGAATGCGCCCATGCTCGGGCCGCTTGTGGAACTCCAGCGCGCCCTCTGGGTGCCCATCATCGGGCACCGCATCCTCGGCGGCCTGATCCTTGCCGGAACCAGGGAAAAACAGACACTCCTGCCCCGCGCGAAGGTGGAGCGCATCGCGGAAGAACTCGGCCTTCTCCTTGAAATCGAGGAAGAGCGCCGGTTGGCCCGCGAGCGCCAGGAGGATCTGACGCTCTGGCGGCGTATTCAGGATCTGCTGCGGGAACCCGAAGACCCCAAGGATTTATTGCGCGAATTGGCGGAAAGCTGCACCGGGGGAAAGGGGAAAGGCGGGGCTGGCGCCGTCTTTGCATTGATTGGCGAGCGAAGCAACGCTTTCCCCGTGAACGCACCAGCGGCCTCGGGCGAAGTGAATCGCCTGGTGCTCTGCGGACAGAGCGGAGATCCCGAGTGGGCGCACAGTCTCGATCAAGGGCCGCTCGAGAATCTCTGGCGCCAGGCGCTGGAAACAGGGCGCGTCTGTGGCGCGGAGGCCGAACGCCTTCCCCTGGCGCGCAAGATTTCCAGGGTTGTGGCCATTCCCATGGAATTCGATGGAGCGGTGAACGCGGTGCTGCTGGCCGGGCTTCCCTGGCCAAGGAGTTCTCTCGGCGTGCTGGAGCGATTGGAGCTGCGCGCGCTTCTGGCGGCTCAGGTCCTGGAGCGTCGAAACCGCATCGCGCGGGAGCTGTGCGAAGAGTCGCAACAAAGAACCTTGCTGGAATTGCATGAAGAGCCCGTGGTGATCGTGGACCGCCGAGGATTCATCACCGCGATGAGCCGCGGGGCCAGGCAACTGATCGCGGATTCGGCAGAACCGCGGGAAGATACCCATCAGGTCTTGCGATTTGCGGAGGTCTTCCGGCCACGGGAGTGGGAGGAAGTTCATGGTTGGGTGGAATCTGCTTTCGTCGAGGGAACCCAGGGACCGGAAGAATCGCTTGTGGCGTACTTGAAAAACGGGACCGAGTTACGATTGCGACGCACGGCGATTTCCGATGGGAAGCATTGCTCCATATTCCTGGAGAGGGTGGCCGGATTGGGGCGCGCGCGGCAGGTCCATGAAGGGGAGGCGGAACTCCACCAGGTACTGGACTGGCTGGATGAAGGGGTTGTTGTCTTCGACGAAAACGATCGCATTCGTGCGAAGAATGCGCGATTTCTTCAGATCCTGGGTCTCAGCGCGGACGACGGCGCTTCCTTGCAGAGTCTCGAGGACCTGATACGCCGCACGGCAAAGAGTGCCAGGGAGCCCGAAAAGTTCGCGGCCCGTTGGAAAGCCTTTGCGGAAGGCGCCGAGGAGAGGATGCGCGAGGAATTGGCCATGGAAGCGCCTCTTCCTCAGGTGATTGAGCGGTCCACACGCGCAATTGTCGGGGAAAACGGGCGAAAACTGGGGCGCGTGGAAGTGTACCGGGAGATGAGCGCACAGCGAATGTTCCAGTCCCGCATGATGCAGACGGAGAAGCTGGCGGCAATCGGGCAGCGCGTCACCGGGATCGTCCATGAATTGAGTAACCCGCTCACAACCATACTGGTGAACGCGCAGCGCCTGGTGTCACAGGATGGCGATGGGATGCGCGCCACGCTTTCGCAAAACATCTTGGAAGAGTCCGAACGCGCCACGGCCATACTCCGGCAGTTGCTCGTATTGTCGCGGGAATCGTTGCCGGAGCGGCGGCGTGTTTCCTTGAATGAATTGGTCGATCGCACCATGGAACTCCAGAGGCTGGCGCTTTCCGGAAGCCACCTTCGCCTGATCGTCGAAAAGCAGGAGGGGCTGCCTCTCATTGAAGGGGACTACGTCCAACTGCAGCAGGTACTGATGAATCTGCTCCAGAATGCCCAGCAAGCCCTCGAATACAGCGGAACGGGCAGCACCATCGGCGTGCGCACGGGATTCGCCGGCGGCAGCCGCGTCACCCTGGAAGTCTGGGACGACGGCCCGGGGATTCCCGGGGTGATCCAGGCGCGCGTTTTCGATCCCTTCTTTACCACCAAGCCGCCCGGTGTGGGCACCGGTTTAGGGCTGGCGATTGTGCTGGGCTTCGTGCGCCAGCACGGTGGCACCGTCGCGCTGGTGAGTCCGCCGCACGGGGGCGCGCGTTTCGTCGTGGAATTGCCGGTTCCTCCAGTGGCCGGCATACACGACGACGAGCAATGTGCTGGATTGGCGGCAGAAGAACTCCCGCTAACGGCGGAGCATGTCGTGCTCGAAAGTGTGCCGGCAGGCAAAGTGCCACGAATCCTGGTAGTGGAGGACGAACCAACGGTCGCGAACCTGATTGCGGATGTTTTGGGCGACCAAGGCATGCGCGTGGACGTCCTACTGGACAGCTGCGAGGCCGTGCAGCAGGCGGAACGCGAATCCTATGACCTGGTCATCTGTGACCTGAAGATGCCCGGCATGGATGGCCAGAGGTTCTATCAGACACTGGTGCAGCGGCAGAATGCGCTTCGCGAGCATGTTTTGTTTGTAACGGGCGACATGGTTGCGCCGCGCACACAGAAGTTTCTGGATCGCCATCACCTGACACACGTAGCTAAACCATTCCGCATGGAAGAATTGAGCGGCGCGGTCCACGGGATGTTGAGAACGAAAAAGGAGATGGCTGCCGTCCGGGTAAGCGTCAAGGCCAAAGAAGCCTAGAGAGATGGGTAACACGATGTGGGAACAAGAGCAAGACAAACGGGAAGAGTTCGTGATGGTGTGCGGAGAGCGGGAATTCAGCGAAGAAGTGCAGGGCGAATGGGGGCAGCGCCATAATCCGGCCCGCCTGGAGTGCGTAAGTGGATGGCAGTCGGCGCGCAAGCTACTGGAAGCACGCATCCCCGCCGTGATTTTAGTCGAGCAGCGAACCGTGGAGCCGGACGCCAGAGCGGAGCGGGAGGAGCTGCCGGCGCTGAACGCGGTGGTCACTCTGTTTGCGGGTTATGCGCCGACGGTGGTGGTGGGTAGCGCGGAGCAGCAGGCGGGTCTGCTGGCACTGCTGGCGGGCGGAACAGTGGATTTTGTGACGCGCGCCGCGGATTGCCTGCCGGTGGCCATGGGCTTGGTGGAGCGCCGTCTGCGTCGGCACAACGGATGGCGAAACGCCAGGATGGCGCACCCCTTGGAAACCGAAGATCATCCCGGAGATTCGGAGACCCGGGATTTCGGGGAAATTTTGCGCCACGAATTGAACAACCCCCTCACCGGGATACTCGGCAATGCCGAGCTCTTGTTGGTGGAACTCCGCAGGAAAAAGGTGCCCCTGCCACCGCAGGCGGAGCACCGTCTGGAAACCATCGCCGCGCTCGCCGTGCGCATGCGGGAAACCGTGCGGCGCCTGAGCGACGAATGGGAAGCGCAGTCCGAAGCCATGACCCGCGACGTGGTCCAGTCCCCGAACTAAGCGTTAGCGCGAATCACGGCGCCGTCGTGGGGTCCGCGAAGAACTGCAAGACCCGGCGGCGGAATTCCTGCGGCTGGTACGCCAGCGCCGCCGTGTGAAACGCGCGCGGAACCACCCAAAGCGATTTTGGCCGCCGCGCAGCCTTGTAAATCCTTTCGGCGTGGCGGCACGGCAGCGTCGTGTCCGCGGTGTCGCAAATCAAGAGAACAGGAAAAGGGCGCGAAGCCACCGCGAGTTCCGGAGAGACATTCGCGGCTGGGAAGCCCGCCAGCGATTGCCCGCGGTGCAGCATCATCCACGCGCCGGGTGCAAAAATGCCGGCGCCGCCAGCCAGCCTGCCACGCCCGCAAACGCAGGCGGAAAGAAGAGCAAGATTAGAAGGATGCGGAGAAGCCGCCGGCGCGTTCGCATATTAAAGTAGACGCAAAAGAAGCAGGGAAAGTTCAAGGCAGCGGGAACTGTTTCTCATCGTGCACAAGCCGTCGCATCCGCCTGGTCACGTAGGGGTCCAGCACCGCTGGACCCCATGCCCGCAAGATCAAAATCAGGATCGGAACAGCACATCTTCGCGCTGAAACATTTTGACGGCGAGAAAGAGCGCCGCGGCGGCATAGACGCACGTCGAGAAAAAGATGATGGCGATGAAATTCCAGTGATAGGTGCCGGTGACCAGCTCCTTGCAGAGCAGGCTGGCGTTGAGGATCGGCACCAAGGCAAGTTTGGCGGTGAGGTCGATTGGCAACATCGCGGCGACGGCAGGAATGATGACGATGAACATGAGCGGGCTGACGTAGCTCTGGGCTTCCTTATAGCTTTTGGCAAAGAGGGACACGGTCATGACGCCAGCGGAGAAAAGGACGGCAACCGGTAGCACCATGATGAAGATGGAGAGGACCGTGTAAATGCCGATGTGCAGTTGGAGTTGGGCGGCATCGGCGCCAGCCGTGTCAAAGGCGTGCAGGTGCCCGAGGACCGCGAAGGAGACGCCCATGGACGTGACGGAGAGTGCGGCGGTGACGAGCGCGGTGGTGAGCACGAGGAAGAACTTGCCGAAGACCAGGTCCACGCGGGCGATGGGGCTGGAAAGTATGGTTTCCATCGTGCCGCGTTCCTTTTCGCCCGCGGTCAGGTCCATGGCGGGATACATGCTTCCGGTGAGGCAGAGAAGGATTACCATGTAGCCGATGACGCCGCCGAAGGCCGCGCCGCCGACCTTTTCGGGCGGGGCGACGTTGTGCTCCTTGATTTCAAACGGTTTGAAAGCCGTTTCGGGGAGGTTCTTGGCGGCGAGGTTGTCGTGAACGATGCGGTCGCGGTATTTTTCAAGGCCCTTCTGGATGTTGCCGGTGGCGATGGAGGACTTCACATCGCCTTCGTAGTTGTGGATCAGCAGCGTGGCGGACTTTTCGTGCGCGACGTCGTCCTGGAAGCCCGCGGGAATCTCGATGGCCGCGCGAATCTCCTTGTTAATGACCGCATCCTTCCAATTCTGGGTGGTGGGGACAATCTTGATTTTGCCGGAGCCCCGCAATTCCGCAAGAATGCCGGGGGAATCGTCTCCGCCGAGGATCATGACCGCGGGGACTTCCTCCTTGGCCTTGCCGATGAGAGCGGAAAAGGCGGCCCCGATTCCGGCAGTCAGTAGCGGAAAGAGGAGGAGCGGCACAAGAAGCGAGGAAATCAGGGTGCGCCGGTCGCGCAGAGCCTCGCGCAGTTCCTTGCGATAGACGATGCCGATATTGCGGAGATTCATGTCAGTTGGCCTCTTGCCCGGCGTAGTGAGGAGCGACAACCTTCACGAAGATTTCTTCCAGGTCGTTTTCGCTGTAGCGGGAACGCAGTGCGGCAAGGGAGCCCTCCGCCAGGAGTTTGCCGGACTGGATAATGCCGATGATGTCGCACAATTTCTCCACCTCGCTCATCACGTGGGTCGAGAAAATTACGGTTTTGCCCCGCTGGCGGCATTCGCGAATGAAGCCGACGATCGTGCGGGCAGTCATGATGTCCAGGCCAAGCGTGGGCTCGTCAAAGATCATCACCGGGGGGTCGTGAACGAGGGTGCGGGCGATGGAGGTCTTCTGCTTCATGCCGGTGGAGAGCTTGTCGCAACGGCGGTCGCGAAATGAATTCATGTCCAGGCGGGTGAAGATGTCATCCACGCGCTTCTTCAGAGTGGCTTCATCTAGACCGTTCAAGCGCCCGAAGTATTCGACCATCTCCTGGGAGGTCAGGCGGGGGTAGAGAGCCGTAGCGGTGGAGAGGAAGCCGACGTTGGCGCGCACCTTTTCGGGGGCTTCCACGACGTCGTAGCCGCACACAATGGCCGTGCCGTCTGTGGGCTCCAGAATGGTGGCCAGCAAACGCAGCGTGGTAGTTTTGCCTGCGCCGTTCGCGCCCAGCAGGCCGTAAATCTCGCCCGGCTTGCAGACGAAGCTGACGTTATCAACCGCGCGAATTTCGCCGCGCTTCTTGTCCTTGAACGTTTTGGTCAGACCACGAGTCTCGATCATGGTAGGAACCTCACAGAATTCGTCCGGGTACAGGGCAGACTGCGTCCATTGAATACTACGCAGGGGATGCAAAAAAATTACCAAAGACCGGTGCAACAACGGAGGTAAATCGCAAAGCGTTGGGTGCCAGCAAGTGATGGTTACCCTTTGTGGCAGTTGGGGCACTGTTTCGCATCAAACTTTTCTGGAGACACGCGGAAGACATTGTTGCACTGAATGCACACCCGGTGGAGTACCTTGGGAGGGGCCGGAGTGCCCGGTTTGTCGGCCGGATGGGCGGTCGGCGCTTCGCTGTTGCTCATGCCTGGATTCTAACACGGCGACGCCGCTGACGGACTTCGCCATCCCGAATCTGGCCCCCGGCATCTCATTGCCAATGACGGGACAGGAACGGAAGTGTGTGGAGAAATGGCCAACCGTCCTGATAGACTTTACCGCAGGGATAGACCGCCCAGGCAATCGGCCAGAAAGCCCCGCAAAAGAATCGTTTGAACCCAGCGAGGAGTGCTCGCGGGTGTGGCTTGGACGAGCGCTTATGGCTGGTGACGGCTCGATTTCAGGTACTTATGGATAAGAAGCTGCGAAACAGGGTTGTAGTGTTCCTGCTGTTGGCGGGAATCGTGGCCTTTCTGCTGGTGCGGATTAGCGGGCGGCAGCCGGTGGCAAAAATATCGGCGACCACGCCGGTCCGGCGGAACATTGTTGCCTCCATCAGCAGCAATGGCAAAGTCGAACCCATCGCACCCGCTACCGTGCGGGCCCAGTTGGACACCTTTGTGACCAAGGTCCACTTATTGCCGGGGCAGAACGTCAAGAAGGGCCAACTCCTGCTCGAATTGAACGTAAAGGATGCATCCTCGCAACTAGCCGCCGCCAAGGCGAGACTTTTGCGCGCGCAAGACGACTTGCGTGTGGCTAAAGCCGGCGGGCGCTCGGATGAAGCTGCGCGTATCAATGGGGACTTGGCGAAAGCGCAAGCCGAGCGCGACCGTTTGCAACGAAACCACGATTCATTGACCCGGCTGCTGGCACAGGGCGCGGCGACAAAGGACGAGCTCACCGCCAATGACCTGGCCCTGGAAAAAATGCACGCCGAAGTGAACAAATTGGCGGCAGCCAAAAAGGAATTTGACCGGCAAGCGAATCTCGACCAATCCCGCTCATCCCTTGCCGTGCAGCAGGCGCAGAGCGATGTCGCGGCGCTGGAAGACAAAGTACAGCAAGGGCGCATCCGTGCCTCTATTGATGGAACCCTCTACGCCATGCCGGTCCATGAAGGTGATTTTGTGAAGGTAGGCGACCTGCTCGCGGAAATGGCCGATCTCCACAAAGTGCGCGTCCGCGCTTTCATCGACGAACCGGAAATGGGAGCGCTGGAGCCCGATGAACCCGTGAAAATTACGTGGGACGCCCTCCCAAACCGTGTCTGGGAAGGTAAGACGGAAATCATCCCCAAGCAAGTGGTGGCCCGGGGATTGCGAAACGTCGGCGAACTGTTGTGCTCCGTGCAGAACGATAAACTGGAACTTCTCCCCAACACCAACGTAAACGTGCGCATAAATTTAAAGGAACGCCTGAATGTATTGAGCGTGACGCGCGGGGCGGTGGAAACGGACAATTCACAGCGCTACGTTTTTGTGGTGCGGGATCGCGTGGGGCAATCCCGCCTTGAAAAACGGCTGATTCAGGTGGGCATTGCCGATGCCACGAATTACGAGGTTGTCAGTGGATTGCGGGAAGGCGAAGTGGTCGCCATCCCCGGCGATGTGGAATTGCACGACGGCATGACCGTAAAAGTTGTGAACATGGCGTCGTCGAATCTGAAGGAAGCGAAGGATGCGAGTCTGTAGGGCGCTTCTCGCCGCGTTGCTGTTTTCTCTGGCTGTGCAAGCGATTGCTGGCAGGGCGCAGGAAGCCCCGTTGGATGCGGCTCGAAGGGCTTACGAAAGCACGGATTACGCCGAGGCCATCGCCATCCTCAACGAAGCCGCGGCAAAAGAACCCAACAACGGGGAGATCCAGCTTCTCCTGACCAAGGCTCACTTGGGTGTCGAACAGTTTAATGCGGCTGAGAAGAGCGGCGAGCGGGCCGTGGCGATCAATCCGAAAAACTCCGAATACCACAATTGGCTGGGGCAAGCCTATGGCGGCAAGGCCGATCACGCTTCGATGTTCACCGCGTACTCGCTTGCCAGGAAAACACGGAAGGAATTTGAAACCGCGGTGCAGCTCGACGACCGCAATTTCGACGCCGCGCAACATCTCGTTGAATTCGACTGTACTGCTCCCTCCTTTGTTGGAGGAGGGGAAGAAAAGGCTCGCCCGCTGATTCAGAAATTGCTGCTGCTCGACGCTTCTCAGGGGCATTATGCGGCCGGAAATTGCCGGCGCCTGAAAAAAGATTTCGCGGCAGCGGACGCTGAGTTTATGAAGGCGCTCGAGAGCCACCCGAACTCGCTGGACATCATCGAAGAGATTGCCGGGTATTTTGCAAATCGCGGCTTAGCCGAGCGCGTGTTGTCGGCGGCCGATGCCGCCGAAGCAGCGGCGCCGGCAGACCCCCGTGCGCGGTTTTTCCGCGCCATGGGCTGGATCCTTCAGGGGGAGAAGTTGCCGGATGCCGAAAAGATTCTACTAAACTACATCCAGGCGGTGCCCAGGCACCCGACGTATCCGGGCCCGTGGGCCGCTCATTATTGGCTGGGCCAGCTCTATGAAAAGCAGAAGAATCTGGCGGCGGCCCGCGGAGAGTATGGCGCCGCCTTGAAACTGAACGCAAAATACAAGAGGGCCCAGGATGCGCTTAAACAACTGGGGAAGTCATGAGGCGCGGCGATCCAAGCGGGCCTGGCTGGAGCCACAGGTTCCGGCTGCGAGCCGCAAGGTGAGGGCCTAAACCATCTTATGCAGATGCGCGAAACCATAACCCTGGCAGTCGACGCCTTGCGCGCTAACAAAGTGCGGGCCATTCTGACTTCGCTTGGCGTGATCATCGGAAGCGCTTCCATCGTGCTGGTGGTCACCGTGGCGCTCACCAGCCGGAAATTTGTCATCTCGCAGATTGAAGCCGTGGGCTCCAACCTGGTGTGGGCTGAATTGATCAACGCCCCGGATAAGGCCCAGCCCTTCAGCTATGAAATCACCCTGGAAGATATGGCGGAGGTGAAGGAGGAGATCCCCGGCGTGGTGGAAGTGGCCGGGATTAACGACATCCCGATGTCCGTCGTCGTAAATGGTAAAACGCGAACAGCCGCGCTGATTGGAGTTACCGAGGGATACCAGACCATTCGGCGCCTGGTGATCCTGCGCGGCAGGTATTTCGATTCCGGAGACATGGAAGCGCGAAGCAAAGTTTGCCTGATCACCAGGGAACTCGCCGAACGCGTGTTCGGGTTGGAAAATCCTGTCGGCAAGAATCTCCGCATGGGAGAGCTGACGTTTACGGTGATCGGCGTGTTCCGGGAACGCGTGGCCACCTTTGGATTGTCCGAGATCGAGGAAGACTCCGTAATTATTCCATTTTCGCTGATCAAATATTACACCGGCAAGGAAGTGATCCGGACAGTTTATGCGCAAGCGTCGGGGCCGGAGATGGTGCCGGTGGTGCAAAGGAAGCTCCTGGTGTTTCTCAAGAACCGCCATCCCGCCGAGGCGGAATATCTTGTGCGCACGCTGGCTTCCATCTTGAGTGCAGCGCACACGATTTCGCTGGCGTTGACGATCGTGCTGGTCGTGATCGCCTTCATCGCTCTGCTGATCAGCGGGGTCGGGATCATGAACATCATGCTGGTTACGGTGACGGAGAGGACGCGGGAGATTGGCCTTCGCAAGGCCGTTGGCGCCGCGCCAAAACAGATTCTCTCGCAATTCCTGATTGAAGCTTTTCTGATCAGCGCGGGCGGGGCGGTCATCGGAATCCTGCTCGGCTTGGCCATTCCGGTCGTAGTCCAGCAACTGCTGCCCGGCAATTTGCGCGCGCCCGTTTCGGAAACGAGCGTGGTGCTGGCGTTTCTGGTGTCCTGCTCAACCGGGCTCTTTTTTGGCTGGCTGCCGGCGAAGCAGGCCGCGAGCATGGAGCCGGTTGAGTCGCTGCGTTACGAATAGTTTGAATGAAGCCAAGGCGCGAAAATGTCTTTTGGAACAGGGGGGAAAATGACGACCTGGAAGCATTGCTTGCTGTGCGGAATCGCGGGGACAGTGGCGAGTATGCCTGCCTTGATGGCCCAGGAGCCGGTGCAACCGGGCAACTCCTCCGGCACGCCGATTGTGCTGACCCTCCGGCGCACCGTAGAACTCGCACTGCAGAATAGCAAGGACATCCAGCTCGCCAGGATTCAGACGCGTGTTGCCGACCAGTCCGCCGATTTGACCAGGTCCGAGTTCAAGCCGAATCTCTACGCCGGTTCGGGTGCGGGCTACTCTTATGGCATTCCCGAAACGCCCGGGGGCCGTGCGCCGTCGGTCTTCAATGTGACCTATACCGAGCAGGTATTCAATGAACCCCTGCGCGGCCTGGCAAAAGAGCAGCAGGAGCAGGCCAAGGCCCAACGTATCCTTTTGGAGGAGACGCGCAGCACCGTGATGTTGCGCGTGGCCACTGCTTATCTGGAACTAGTAAAGGTGCATCATGCGCTGGACCTGCTTCGAAAAGAGAAGGAAAGCGCCGAGAAAATCGTCGAGGTCACCCAGCAGCGCCAGGGCGAGGGCTTTGAGTTGCCCGTGGAAGTGACGAAAGCGCAGTTGACGCGCGCGCAGGTGGTGCAGCGCATCCTGCAACTCGAAGGCCGCCAGGATGAACTGGAAGTCTTCCTGCGAAATCAACTGGGGCTCGCGCCGGAACAGCCCATCGAAGTTACTCCCGAAGAATTGCCCGGAGCAGCCGAGCAACAGGGTGCCACCTTGATTGCCATGGCCTCGGAAAGCAATCCCAGCCTGGCTTTTGCGCAGTCGGACGTCCGCGCGAAGGAGTTCCGTCTTATCGGAGAGAAGCGCGGAAAATTGCCGACACTCGAGCTGGTATCCGTCTACAGCCTGTTGGCGAAATACAATAATTACCAGGTTTATTTCAATAAATTCCAGTACAACAACTTCAATGCGGGCGTGAATGTGCAATTCCCGATTTTCAGCTCGAAAACGCGCGCGAGCATCGCCCTGGCGGAGGCGAATCTCGACGCGGCAAGGCTAAATCTCGTCAGCACCAGGAATCAGGTGAGCGCCGGCGTCCGCCAGAAATCGCGCAAGGTGCAGGAAGCGGATGCGGCGAAAGAGGTGGCGCGCCTGGAACTGCAACTGGCGCAGCAGGATGTAGGCGTCCTGCAGTCGCAATTTGGCGAGGGCAAGGCGAATCTTCGCGATGTCGAACGCGCGCGGCTCGAAGAAAACGAGAAGTGGATGGCTTACCTGGATGCCAATTTCCTGCGGCAACAGGCACAACTGGAACTCTTGCGCACCGCGGGACAACTCGATAAGGTCCTGCAATAAACTGGAAGACGGAACGTCCGAATCGGAAGGCGAACAGACCGCCCCATGCTGGAAAGTGACACACTGAAGATCCTGCAGGAGGCTTTGCGGAAGCTGGACGCAGGTTTCCTCTCTTTGCCTGAATTCGCGGCCGCTGCAACGGATTCGCAAAAAATCAGCGAAGTCCTCACGTCAACCGCGGTGCGGCTGCGCGACAATTACCCCTATTTTCATCCGTTGTATGCCGGCCAGATGCTCAAGCCGCCACATCCCGTCGCGCGGCTGGCCTACGCGCTCGCACTGTGGATCAACCCCAATAATCACGCGCTGGATGGCGGGCGCGCCTCCTCTGCCATGGAGAAAGAGGCCGTCGCGGAGATCGCCGCAATGTTTGACTGGGATACCCACCTTGGGCACCTCTGCGGCGGCGGCACGATGGCCAATCTGGAAGCTCTCTGGGTTGCCGGACAACTTGCTCCCGGCAAAACGATTCTTGCGAGCGAGCAGGCTCACTACACGCACCAGCGCATCTCCCGCGTCTTGCAGTTACCCTGTGAAACGGTCCGATGCGACGCTCGCGGGCGAATGGATGTGGATGCTCTTCGCGCTCGGCTCGCGCGCGGCGATGTAGGCACCGTGGTCGCGACGATGGGGACGACGGCCACCGGCTCCGTGGATCCCTTGGCGGAAATTCTTCCCCTTCGCCAGAAGTACGGTTTCCGGATCCACGCCGATGCCGCTTATGGCGGCTATTTCCGATTGGCGGGAAACCTCGCGGAAGAAACGCGCGGAAACTTCGGCCAGATTCAGCACGCCGATTCCATCGTGATTGACCCCCACAAGCATGGCTTGCAGCCCTACGGTTGCGGTTGCGTGTTGTTTCGCGATCCGGCAGTCGGGCGGCTGTACAAGCACGATTCACCCTATACCTACTTCAGTTCCACGGAGCTCCATCTGGGCGAAATCAGTCTCGAGTGCTCGCGGCCCGGGGCTGCCGCTGTCGCGCTTTGGGCCACGCAACGCCTGCTCCCTCTGCAGAAGCACGGCGAGTTCGCGAACTCCCTCGAGCGCTGCCGTGAAGCGGCCTTGATGTTCCATCAACGGCTCGCGCAGGATGGCCGGTTCCTGACGCCCTTCGCACCAGAGCTGGACATCGTCGTTTTTGCCCCGCGCGCGGCAAACGTGGAGGAAGCCTCCGTCCTCACGCGAAAGATCTTCCAAGCGGCTGCCCGAAGAGATCTGCATCTCGCGGTCGCGGAGATTCCGGTCGCCTTTTTTGGTGGCCGATGGGAGCGCGACAAGCAAGACCGTTTCGGTCTGGCTTGTCTGAGGACGGTGCTCATGAAGCCCGAGCACCTCGACTGGCTCGACCGCATCTGGGCGATCTTAGACCAGGCCACACAAGAGTGCATGGGGCGCTAGTGCGCACGCTCGGCTCCGCACCCTGCTGCTCCCGATTGCCTCCGTCCGACCTCCGCAGCACCTCCAACTCCCACTTAATGCGGCATTTAGCAATTGGATGCCTCTTTCACCCATTTACGAGAAAGCCGTGGGAGGATGCAACCAACTCGGTTAAACTATTATCTACTCTAAAGTGGGCGCTGGGATCATTCCCACGGGTGTAGCTAACGTTCGCAAGCTTATTTGCAGAATCCTGCGTGAAGCTGAGGGTGGAGAATGCCAGATGTCATGAAAACGGTGCTGTTGAACCCGCCGAGTTTTGAGAACTTCGACGGCGGGGCAGGTTCGCGATGGCCCGCCACCCGCGAGATTGAGTCCTACTGGTACCCCGTGTGGCTGAGTTATCCAGCCGGGTTAATTCCGGGTAGCCGGCTGGTGGATGCCTCGCCGCATGGCATTGACTGGCGGCAGACTATCGAAATCTGCAAGGATTACGAATTCCTCGTCCTGTTTACTTCCACCGTCGGGTTTGCCAGCGACATCAAGCTTTTGCGCAAAATCAAGGAAGGCAATCCCTCCCTCAAGGTGGCCTTTGTCGGGCCTCACGGCCATATCAAGCCCGACGAAACGCTGAACGCCAGCGAAGACATTGACTTCGTGGTGCGCGGCGAATTTGATCACGCCGTGGCGGATTATGCTCACGGAAAGCCGCTGGGCCAGATTCTCGGGGCCAGTTACCGCAAGGACGGCCAAATTGTCCACAATGCCCCGCAGCCCCAATTGCACACCGCGGAGCTCGATGCTCTTCCGTTTGCCACGGACACTTATAAGCGCGATTTGCAGATCGAGCGCTACAACGTGCCCTTCCTCCTGCACCCCTACGTCTCCTTTTACACCACGCGGGGTTGCCCGGCCTTGTGCACCTTCTGCATGTGGCCGCAGACCATCTCCGGGCACGCCTGGCGGACTCGCTCGACCGACAACGTCGTCCGGGAAGTCAAGCAGGCCCTGGAATACTTCCCGCGGATGAAAGAGATTTTCTTCGACGACGACACCTTCAACATCCGCAAGGACCGCGTCATGGAACTCAGCGCCAAGTTCAAGCCGCTGAAGTTCCAGTGGTCCTCCACCGCGCGCGTTCACAGCGATTGCGAAACACTGAAGGCCATGGCGGATGGCGGAGCTCGCCTGTTCATCGTTGGCTTCGAATCCGGCGATGCTCAGATTCTGAAGAACATCAAGAAAGGCGCGACCGTGGAAATGGGCCGCACTTTCATGAAGAATTGCCGCAAAGTCGGCATTCGCGTCCACGGCGACTTCATCATCGGTCTCCCCGGTGAAACCAAGGAAACCATCCAAAACACCATCGAGTTTGCCAAGGAACTCGATTGCGAAACCATCCAGGTTTCTCTTGCCCATGCCATGCCCGGCACCGAACTTCACGACTCCATGGCCCAGCAAGGTTTCCTGCGCGTCGAAGCTCTCGCCGATCACGGCGGCCACCAGCTTCCTCATATCGAGTATCCGCATTTGTCGAAGGCGGACATGATGGCGGGAGTGAGCCGTTTTTATGACGAGTATTATTTCCGCCCCCGCGTCGCCTGGCGCATCGTTCGCGAAGCGCTCTGGGATGGCAACGAGCGGAAGCGTCTGTACCACGAAGCCGTGGATTTCCTGAAGCTGCGCGCGGAGCGCGTGAAGTGGGCACGTCACGGGGGCGATTCTCCGGAGACGATGGTGCCGGTGCCCGGAACTCCAGCCGCCGGCGGAAACGACTAGACCGCTAAGAATGACGCACGAGCACAGGTTAAGGTTTAAGACCCTATTCACGGTCTTGTTGATGGTCGTGTGCGCCAACGTCGGCGATCTCCTGCTAAAGCGCGGGATGACCCAGATCGGTGCAGTCCATATCTCGCTTGATGGCTTGAAGCAAACCCTCCTCTCCACCGTACAGAACGGCACGATTTGGCTGGCCATCCTCTTCCTGCTTGGATTCACACTTTGTTATATGAGCGCGGTCAGTTGGGCGGACTACAGCTACGTCATGCCGGCGGGCGCCTTCGGCTATGCCACACAGACGCTGCTGGCCATCGTGGTACTTCATGAGGCCGTCAGTGCCAAACGCTGGATTGGCGTGTTCGTGATTTGCATCGGGGTGCTCCTGGTCGGGCACACCAAACCGAACACCACGAACTCGCAGCAGGTGGCGTCATGATTAAGGTGATCCTGATGCTGGGAGTGTTGATCTGCACCAGCGCCGGCGGCGAAATCGCCATGACCTATGGCATGAAGCGCACCGGCGAACTGGAAGGATTCCATCCGCGCGCGGTTCTGCGATTTCTGGGTCGCGCCGTGAAGTGCGGTTGGGTTTGGCTGGCCTTGCCCTTGCTGGCAGTATCGTTTTACTCGCTTTTGATCTTGTTGTCCTGGGCGCCCATCAGCCTGGTCATTCCAGCCTCGGCATTCAACTATGTCGCGGGGACGTTCGGCGCGAAGTACCTGCTCAAAGAGAAGGTGACCCCAAAGAGGTGGCTCGGAGTTGCTCTGGTCTTTTTGGGCGTGCTGCTGGTCGTTGCGACCGGCTGAATAGCGGAAGTGGCTTCCGGCAATTACACCTGTACAACGCGCCCAAATCCATACCACGCTAACTGCCGCACGCGTTCCAGTGATTCTACGGAATACGGCACACCATCACGGCGCGATTAACGTAGGGGCACGGCATTCCCGCGGCTCCGGGCCGTTCAAGTACCACCCACCCAACGCCGAACTTTTTCTTCATCCGCTCGAAATCATCCAGGCCCAGGCTCGACCACTTTTCCCGGCCAGCCAATTCGAGTTTCCACTGATAAGCCAAGTCCGGGAATACTTCCACCACGGAGGTGTCTTTTACATCGTCGGCCAGCATGCTGCGCTCAGCGATTCCACGGAACCCGTGATAGTCGTCTCCGGACTTCTCCATGTATTTCGGGTCAAGCGCGAAGAATGCATTTCGAGGCGTGTTGCCCCGGACCCACTCGAATGCTTCGACCCAGGCGTTACGCGGCGCGAGTCCCGGCAATTCGATGTGCCGGCTGGCGGGAAACTCCTGCCGCTGCGCATAGAACATTCCGAGCGAAATAGGAAGAAGGAGCGCAAGCCAGCGTAGCCATTGCTTGCGGAGGACGTAGTTTCCAAGGAGGGCTCCGGAAATCAGGACAAACACCACGTACGTCAGGTGGAGGATACGCATCGGCTCCAGGCGTTCCCACGTTTGGCTGGGAAAGCACGTTGTGGAGATCATCGCCGCCAGCACTCCCACAATTGTCGAGACTACAAACCGCGTGCACAGGCGCTCCAGAACAGGCATGTTGTTGCGCCGCCCCACTCGGGCGTAGCTCATCAACAATACAAGCGGGCCACCCACCCCGAGCCACTCGTACCAAGTCCATCGCAGCGGGTACTGGAAATGCCGGTGCGACATCATCTCCCGCCAGATCGGGTTCGCGGGTTCGCTCATCGGCAACGCCGGAAGAAACAACGCCGGTCGCGTGCCAATGGGCGGCATGCCCAGCACAACCAAGTGGACGATCCCATAGGCAGTTATGGTGGGATGGAACAATCCCGCCAGAACCACCCACAGCAACGCCCGAGGCTGACCATTCAGGACCGCTACCGTCGCGAATAGCAGGAAAGCACTGGCCAGCGTGCGCGGGGCAAGGTGCTGATCCACCAGAAACAACGCCGTGCCAGTGACCGGCAGCGTCAGCAGCGCTGCAACGAGCGCCACTCCCGCCCACTGCGCAGCTTCTTCCGCAATACACTTGCGAATGAGCGCCAGGCACCCCAGCAAAAACAGAAAAATGCTGATCAGGTGCAGCAGGAAAATCATCCAGTCGAGAGGGATGTGGGTAACGCGCGTTGCGGCGGCGACAAACGAATGAAACACCGTCATGCGTATGTACAGCAGAAAGAACGCTGCATCATAGGGATACAATGCGGGCGTGAGGAGTTTCTTGATGGCCGGCAAATACACGGCCATGTCCTCAATACCCCGATGATAGCCATGTACGGCCACGGCAGCGGCCGTCATCCCAAGCAGGAGGAAACAATCCCGCAGACGATGGGTTTGCTTCACGGATGAACTCCTTCACGTTTCAAGGGGAACTCCTCAAAGCGAGTTGCGCCAAACAAGCTTTCCGGCCCACAATTAGGCAGATGGCAAAACCTGTCGCCTGCATCGTCCTTCCAACTTTCAACGAGGCCGAAAACATTCCGGCTGTTCTTTCCGGGATCTTTTCTCAAGCGGACGCCATCCCGTCTCACGAATTGCATGTTCTGGTTGTGGATGACAATTCTCCGGACGGCACGGCAGAGCGTGTGCGCGAAGCCATGCAACACTTTCCTCATCTTCATCTCATTACAGGCGAAAAGAATGGGCTGGGCGAAGCATACAAGAGAGGTATCACTCACGCAATCAAGACCCTGCAACCCCTTCTGATTCTCCAGATGGACGCCGACCTCCAGCACGACCCGGCTGTTCTGCCGCGGATGATCGGCCTGGCCAACGATGGTTACGACGTCGTCGTCGGCTCGCGCTTCGCTCCTGGCGGAGCGATCCCCGGCCTCCCGGGACATCGCAAACTCATCAGCCTAGCGGGCACTCGCCTGGTGCGCTGGTTCGGAGGCATCCCTCCCATCCGTGATTGCACCTCCGGGTATCGCGTGATCCGGGCCGACTTGATTCCCCACTGCGATCTCGAGCATCTTTCGACGCGCGGCTATTCCTTTCAGTCGTCGCTCCTTTGCGAACTCCTGCGCAACGGCGCGCGTCTTATCGAGACTCCCATCGTGTTCTCCGGCCGCGCGCATGGCGAATCCAAACTCTCTTTCCTCGACCAATGGGAATTTGTGGTCAACCTCTTCCGGCTGCGGTTTGTGAAGGCGGCTCGCGATCGAGCGGTGCGGCATTACCGCCGCTCCGCGGAAGACCGCGCCCCTCTCAATGAAAAGGCGCACTCTAAACGGAATATCTAATTGGAGCGCCGCTTTTAAGGAAAAATCGCAACTGTTCCGCCCGCGCTGCAATCACTCGGATCAAAATTTGTGGTTCGAGCTGTGGAAGAGTCGCAATCTAACGGGTTTACCACTTTTCCCCTTCGCGCATCCTGCCCGGCCGGTTGGTGAACACAAATTTTCCGCCTGCATGCGCAAATTCAAAAACGGGACCCAGCTTCGCGAGGTAGGCGCGGCGCTCATCGGATGGGCTGACGAGGTAAACTCGCTTCGCGCTTGCCCATAGCGTGGCGAACTGCGCGTCATCCAGAAAAATCGCTGGTGCATCGGGAAACAGCGAACCATACCACAGCCCGTTGATTCGGCCATTGAGGATCGATTCCTGCACGCCGGTATAGAAATTGACCGAGGAAGTCAGCGAGTATTCGCCATCGGAAACTATGACTTCTCCCGGCTGATACTCGCGCAGAATCGCCGCAGCCAGCGGTTGGGAACCAAGCAAAGGGTAAAACACGGACAACGCGACATGAGCGCACTCGATGAATAGCACCATCATCGCTACCAGTGCCCAGTTGGCTACCCGTGCCTTGCCGCCGCGACGAAAGTACCAGTTCAGTACCGTGCCGAAAAGAAACGCCACGCACGTGCCAATAAGTGGCCCTCGGAACAAGCTCATAGCTTTCCCCGTGAGGTCCAGAATGTGCCCCAGGGACAGCACGTAAGCATCGGGATTCTTGTTCAGAAGGTCGCTAAGCTCAACGCCTTTCGCCGGCGTGTGAAACATGATGGCGAGCGCGCCCGTGATTCCTGCGATCAGGACACCAACAACCATCAGCACTACCGAAGAGATGCGCCCTGCGCGCGCAATAGATGATCCGATTTGTGCCCGGGATTCCAGCGATAGCCAGTGCCCCAGAAGCAGCGCCAACGCCGGCAACGCCGGAGCAAGGTAGTATTCCTGGCGCGTGGAAAAACTGAAAAACAGCAGGATGAATCCTGCCCAGCAAAACAAAAGAAGCAATACTGCCTCAGGAGACCGCCGAACACCTTCGGCCCGCGCAAGCCGCAGGCGTATTTTAGCCAGGGCCTGCGGCAGGAAAACGCTCCACGGCAGCAACCATAGCAGCAGCAGTCCGTGAAACAGCCAAAAGGAAACCGTCCCGTAGTCGGCCGGATAGCGCTTCCCGAGATACCGCAGGAATTGTTCGTTGACGAAGTAGAACCACAGGAACCCCCGGGTCTCTCCCGCCGGCGGATTGGCGATGGCTGCAAGAACATGCCAGGGCGCCGCGATCACCAGAAAAACGATGCTGCTCGAGAAAAGCCGCATCTTGAACAGATGCCGCAGGTCGCCGGCCATCACCAGAAATACGAAAATAATCGCGCCCGGGAAAACGATCCCAATCAGACCCTTGGTGAGCACATTCAGCGCTACGGCGGCGGCCAACCCCCAACACGATAGTAGCGAAGGTTTGCCGGACCGCCATCCGTCCAGAAAAAAGTACAGGCTCACCCCGATCCACAGGCCCACGATCATGTCGGGAATCAGAATGCGGGTGAACTCGTACGGACCACAGGAACTCAGCAGCGCCACTCCGGCCCAGAAGCCAGCCTCGGGCGTGAGGAAGCGGCGGCCAAACTGATAAACAAAGATTGCCAGCAACAGTATGCCGAGATGCAGCCAGAGCCGCACCGCCCACTCCGTCACCCCGAACACTTTAATCCCCAGCGCAATGCCCCAGTAGGGAAGCGGCGCTTTTTCCAGATAGCGGATCCCGTTTTCGTGCAGGGTAACCCAATCGTGCCGCACCAGAATTTCGCGGCCCGCTTCCGCGTGAGCCGCATCGGCATCGTCAAACAGTGCTGGATGAAACAGGCCGGGGCCAAAAACAGCAAGCCACAGCAGCGTCAGAATCGCCAGGGCCGGCAACACCCGTTGTCCCATCGAATTGAGCATGCGCGAAAAAGCCCCTCAAAATACGGCGAAAGCGCTGAATACGGGTTATGCTTCTCCTGAAATTGTATCATGCACGTTTGGATTTACATGGCAGTGCGCCACGTCATCGCCCCGGAAAATTGGCTGAGCTGTGGCAGCGAGAGTGGAAAGCGATACACTCCTATCAGCTTATGAATCTTCCTATTTCCCTCTGGCGCATGCTGATTCTCCTTTTGGCCTTGGCGCCGCTTGCGTTTTACCTCGTGGCAGCCATCGCCGCCGTCCGCTTTTTTACGCGCGCGCGCGCGAAAAAATTGCCCAATTTCACGCCGCCCGTCAGTGTTTTGAAGCCCGTGCACGGTGTCGATTTTGCCACTTATGAAAATTTCGCAAGTTTTTGCCGGCAGGACTATCCCGACTACGAAATCCTCTTTTGCGTCAACGAACTCTCCGATCCATCCGTGGCCATCATCCAAAAGGTGATGGCGGATTTTCCCGAGCGGTCCATCCGCATCCTTTCTGGCGCCGCTCCCATCGGCTCCAACCGCAAAATCAACAACCTGGTCTTGCTGGCCCGGGAAGCGCGTCACGAAATCCTGGTGCAGAGCGATGGCGACGTGCGCGTCGGCCCGAACTACTTGCGCGAAGTGGTGGCGCCTTTCCGCGATCCCGCTGTTGGCGTCGTCAGTTGTCTGTATCGCGGCATCGCGCAAAACAATCTGTGGGCGCAGCTCGAAGCCGTTGGCGCAGCCAGCGATTTCATGGCTGGCGCGCTGGTGGCGGACTGGAAGGAAGGCGTCACCTTCGCGCTGGGTGCTTCGGTCACCACGACGAAAAGCTGGCTCGCGAAAATCGGCGGCTACGAAGCGCTGGCGAATCTCCTCGCGGATGATTATGAAATCGGCAATCGCGTGTACAAAGCCGGCGCAAAAGTTTTGCTTTCCCGCGAGCCCGTCTGGACGATGTACCCGGCGCAAACCGCGCGCGGCTTTTGGGAGCACCAGGTCCGATGGGCGCGCACGATTCGCCTCGTGCGTCCGGCGTCGTTTCTCGGCTTGCTCTTCACGCATGGTCTGCCGCTCGCCCTGCTCGCCGCCGCCGTCGCGCCGGCCGCCTGGATCGGCGCCGCGTACCTGCTCGCGTATCTTGTTTTGCGTCTGGGAATGGCGTGGCTCGTGGGCGTGTGGGGCTTGCAGGACGCCGTGCTGCGCCGCAAGCTTTGGCTGGTGCCGCTGCGCGATTTGTTCCATTTCGCCGTCTGGCTCGCCGCCTTCACCTCCAATCGCATAAAGTGGGGCGGCCTCGAGTTCGAGCTGCGCAACGGCCAAATGTTCGAGGCACATCCGCCCCCCCAAAAATAACCGCCCCGGGAACGCCATTCTCCCGAATGGCGTTTTTGCCGTGATTGGCGCCTTTCTCTTGCCCGTGTAGGAGCCGCCTGGCGTTTACCCCGACCCGGTCGGGGAGGCGGACGCTCTATGTAGGTGCATGACTTTAGTCATGCATTCTGGCGAGGCTAAAGCCTCGCATCTACAAAGGAACTCTCGCGGGTGCAGGCTGCGTTCCGCATTCGGGAATGTCGGCGCGCCGACAATTGTACTTAACGGAGTAGTTAACACGGTGGAAGAAAACAAAAGAGTTATAAGTGAGCACATTTGTTTAGAGGCCCCCACCCCCCTGTTTTTGCGTAAGTAGGGGAAACAAAGGACTTACGGGCGATTTTCCTGGAAGTAGGGGAAACAAAGGAGTTAGCAGAGATTGAAAGGCGGGTGAGGCTCCAGGACGACCGGAAATAGCACAACAGCCGCGTCCACGTTGTTTGTGTCCCGGATGATGTTGCGGGACCCTCAGCATAACAGGGGAAGCATAGCACATTATTTACCGTGTGTCTACTATTATTTAGTGGGTACTAGTTTCGAAACTGGTACGAGGAGGGGTTTTAGGAAGGGGGAGAAAGGGCGGAGCAATCCTGCTATGATGGGGCCATGGACTACGCCAAGATCATCACATTGGAACCGGGAAAACGCGGCGGCAAGCCCTGTATCCGCGGGCTTCGCGTCACTGTGTATGACGTGCTGGAAAACCTGGCCGGCGGGATGAGCCATGAGGACATCCTGCGCGAATTTCCCTATCTGACGAATGAAGATATCCGTGCCTGCCTGGCGTATGCCGCGGACCGCGAACGTAAACTAGAATTGCAAAAAGCGTGAAGCTTCTCTTTGACGAGAACCTGCCGCCACGCCCCTGCCCTTACCCCTGTCATCCCGACCGGAGCCGCCCGACTTTCTCTTCCGCGCCGAATTGTGGCGCGTCGGGCCGCGTAGTGGAGGGATCTCTCTGCTTCCTCGGTAACGCTGCGCTACCCGCGATTCAGGAATTCATCGCGAATCCTAACGAGACGTTGCTGATCTTGAATCGCCCGCTAGATCGGATCACAGTCCAGAGAAGAGCGTCCCACCCTTTCAAAACCCGAAAGGGTAGGCCACCCAAATTCGTTTCGGAAGTTAAGGCTGCGCCACCCGCCGGTGGGGAGTCGTCAGTGGTAAGTTTTCAGTCTTAAGTTTCGGAGAAGAGAGAAGAGAAAGTCAAAGACCCGGGGACTTTTAACACCCCGACCTCCTAAAGGGAAGTGCAATGAACTTGTGGGACACAGCACCGGGTCCAAAACTGGTAAGAGGCGGGGAGAAAGTGAACCCCAAGACCCACCCTCACAAACCCAGGATGGGGCACCCAACTTCAACTAATCGTTTGAGTCCGGGCCACCCGCCAAGCTGATTCACCGTGAGAGTTACAGAGCTTGGGTTCTCCACCAACTCTGACCATCACGCGGTGGAAAAACACTGCCGGGGACTCTTATGCCTTGACAATGCCTTCGCTCTTATCGAGGGGCACCCGGGTTTAATTCCCACCCGGTGCCCGGACCCACCCGCCGTCAGTTTGCCGAGGGCTTTGCGGGCGGTCCTGGAGCTTCATGGGTGTTCACAACAGACTTGGGCCTGTTTTCAGGCTCAGAGCGAGCGAGCTCCGCCTTCCCAGCAGGAACCGGCTGATCGGTGGGTTTCTTAAGGTCCCTCTGCGCCCTGCGGATGGATTCAAAAGTGTTGATTTCATCAAACAAGGTGGTCGGCGAAGGCTTCGCGGAACCAAACTTGTCACTGTGGAGATGTGCGTCGATATATTCCGAGAGTGTTTCCATGCGACGAATGATTTCATCCAATAGGCTCGGGTCTACGCGCACGTCCTTAAGCCGCCCAAAACTCACTCTTTCCTCAAAGCGAGCAACGACCTCGCAGAAAATCTCAAAGATGATTAGTGCCTCATAAGAGGTTCGGAGAGCACCGAACCCCTGTTGCAAGAGAGCCTGTTGCTCGGCAGGTGGTGCTTCTTTTGCCTTACTGTAATACTCCCTTGCCTTTGTCGTTGATCTGAAGTCCTTTTCGCAAACTGGGCTGTTGTCGAGGTAAACAAAGCCAGGTTGTCCGTTTTCTTCTCTAATCCAGTGCGTTACTGCATCGACCGTCAGTTCTTTCGCGCGTTCTTTAATGCGATACAGAAAACTGAGATCGTGGGTAAATACAACCACCTGACGGGCCTTTCCAAGCTCAGCCAGACACCCCGCCAAGGTTTTTTTCCATTCATCGTCCAAAGAGGTCACAGGATCGTCCAGAATGATTCCCCTGTTGTGTCTATCTAGTGCAGCCTCAGTTAGAAAATCAGCTATTGCTACTGCACGCTTCTCGCCTTCGCTTAGAATTTGGTCAACTGAAAAGCCAGTACGGAAGGATTTAGGATTGAGGACAACATGTCTTACTGTCTCGCCTTTGGAGCCGCGCGTTTCGATTGTGACCTTGCTTTCCGTTCTAAAACGCTTCAGCGTTTCCTCAAACAATCTCCTGTAGCGCTCGGTCACTAGTTCCTGGAAAAGCTCGTTGTACTTCATCGTGATCGCCCTAGTGGTTCCCAGCGCCTGCTGTGCTTTAGCTGCCCATTTCCTTCTTTCCACGTACGCGACAATTTCAGAGAGTCGTTCCCCAAGGATCTGCCGGTGTTTCAATTCCCGGAGAGCTTTCTCTGCTTTGGCCAAACGTTGCCCCGTGTCCGATTTTTCCAGCTGCTCCACCTCATCATGACGGATATTCACAAGCCTTTTGAGGTCAGTCAGATCAAAATTGATTAAAGGAGGTAGCAAACGCACTTCGTTAGTTCTCAGCGCCTCTTGCATCTCCTGGCATCGCTCCTGGCAGGATTCAACTTGAGCATCTAACGCAGGGATAGCAACCTGCAGCTCCTCGTCGAGGATCCTTCTCGCATTGGAATCCGGGGAAAAGTAATTCAGATTTATACGCTCCAGATTTCTCGCCTTTGTGGCGCATGCGCTTTCCGCACGGGAAAGCTGAGCCTGCGCGTCGGACTTGAGAAAAGCCCACAATCTTTCGATAAGATCGATTGCCTCTGCGGACAGAGTCTGTCGACACAAGAGACAGGGATCACCGGGTCTGGGATACGCCGCCCCACGATTGCCCTCCGAGTCTGCGAGGGCCTTCGCAGCAGTAACGAACTGGCGCCATGCGTCGGTCCCTATCTTGGAGAAAGGTTCAAACTCGAATTGATTCACTCCCGAGCGCTCTGCGGCCTCGCGGCAACCGCGCAGCTTATTGATTAAGTCGGTCACTTCAGCTACGACTGGCTCACCTAACTCAACTTGAGCTCTTTGCAATGCCTGGATAAGGTTCCCTAAATCTCTGATTTCCTGACGTCGCTTCTCAACTTGTTTGGTTATGTTGAGCAATTTAAGCTCGGCTATTTCTCTTTCAAGAGCGGCGCTGGTTGTTTTCTCTTCAGGCGTCAGTTGTGCGAGCTTCTCAAGAGCGACCACGTTTGTTTGCGCATCAAGATTCGCTAGTTGATTCTTAACTTGCGAATCTCCATCGAAGAATGCCTGGAAGTTGTGGGATTCTTCGCACTTTTCAATGAGGATTCGTACGTTTTCGCGGACTAAGTCGGTTAACTCTGCCAGCGTTGTTAAAAGCGACAGGCCGCCCGGAGTGAAGCTCAGTGGGTTGGAGCCTGTCAGATGAGCTGTCAAGCTGCCACCATCGAAAAGGTAGAACCCACTCAATTCAGCGCATCGTTCCCCTTCGGTCCACGTGATCACCTTTTTTCCGCTAGAGTAGGAGACTTCAATGTCTGCCTGTGTGCTTTTCCTTGACTCTAGGCCAGTTGCATTCGGAAGGACTTTGCGCTCACCCCTGGCAAATCCGGCTGATCCAAGGGCGCGAGCGTAACCGGATTTTCCTGCACCGTTCTTGCCATAGACCAAAGTCAGCTGAGGGCCAAAACGAATCTCCTGCCCCTCTGGTAGGGCATTCACATTCCTTAAATTGAAAATTCTACTCAGGCAACATGGCACCTGCTCGGGCTCCGCGATGGTGCTCTCAAGAAGGGACAGGGAGGGCCGGTCCGGTGGGATCGAGACGAGGCCAGCGTCTTCGATGAAATATTGCACAAGTTCCTGGATGTCATTATTTGTCAGTTCGTCCTGGCGCGAGATCTTCTCGAGCGCGGCCTGCTCCCAGTATCTGAGCTCCTTGGCCGCCCAGGACCTGAGGTTTTTCTCCAGTCCACGCATGCTGTCTCCGAAAGCGGAGTACCCGCCGTCGCTTGGCTTGAATTCGGGTCACCATGGGCAGGATATCACTTTGGAAAGTGACCGGGGAGTGACAAAAGATCGGGACTGCGTGATCTTCGGTCTCGTGGAAGGCCGCTAAGGCTGTGCTACCCGCCGTAAAAGAATTGTTCCAGGTTACGATTTCTTGAGCTTTTTGCCGACGGAGAAAGCTTCCCCCAGTTTTTCGCCGACCGCGAAGTAGTGGTTGCTGCCGGAGCCGCCGTAGAGAATTGCCTGGGTTTTCTCGATATCCGGCAGCCCGTTCGGGCCCAGGACATCCTCGTCGGCGAGAATGCCCAAGATTTCCCCGATGAACATCGCGTGCAACCCGAGCTTATGATGCTGGAAAAGACGGCATTCCAGGGAAAAGGGCAATTCGCTGGCAAGCGGGGCGTTCACGCGCTCGCTTTTGAGCGGCGTGAGGCCCGTGTCCCGGAACTTATCATGATCGCGACCCGAGACGAGGCCAACATAGTCGGCAGCCTCAACGTATTTCCGTGAGGGGATCCCCACGGTGAACGCCTGACTGTGCAAGATATTGTGATAGGTCAGTGTCGCTTCGCGAAGCGAAACCGCCACGCAGGGTGGATCGCTGCAGCAGATCCCGCCCCACGCGGCGTTCATAAGATTCGGCTTTCCGTCAGCACCATAAGTGCCGACGAGCATGACGGGATGAGGATGGAGGATCGTATTCGGGCCGAGATGGATTTTCTTTGTAAGGTTTCCTTTCACTAACTTGGGACTCCCTCGCTTTAACTTTCACGCTTCAAATTTTCCCTACGAGATTAGATGCCAGCTTCTTTGCCCATTCTCCGCCTCTTGCTGAGGAACCACAACCGCCGGATGAATCTTTTGAATCTGACAATTCGGAAAGCGCCATTCAGGAGAAAGAGTGGGAAACGAGGGCCTTGCTGCCGGAACCCTCGACGAAACCGCGTTCGCTGCCTGGATGCGCGCAAACGTCAAGCGCCAGTGAGGCCAGAATGACACAGGCAAGAGGGGAAGAGAATAGGCAAAAGCGCCATTCGGGAGAATGGCGATCCCAGGGTGCCCTGGCGGAAGAGGGATCGCATGCGGCTCGCTCCTGCGGCGGCCAAGCGGGATGACGGAGAGGGAAGGCAAGAGCGGCGCGCCGACATTCCCGTTCTTGTGGGCAAGGAAAGACAAACCCAAGAACCGACCCCGCAAAGCGGGATCGGCCACTACAAAACCGAGAGAGAGGCGCCCGCCTCCCCGACCAGGTCGGGGTAAACGCCAGGCGGCCTCTACAAAACACAGGAAGCGGGAGCAACTTGAATCGCGCGGAGGATTGGTGCCATGATGCTGGTGCTCCAGGGGACCGCTCGCCCGCTTGGATCATCGCGGAAAATCTGGAATCATCGCGCTCTATGGCAGGAGCAAAATGCCCAAAGAACTGAAGTTCCACAAATTCATCAAGCCCTATGTGGTTGACGCGGGCGAAGGCTTTCGCCTGAAAGACCACGACCCCGGCGATATTCACGGCCTGAAATCGCAGGACAAGCCCGAAGCCACCAAGTGGCTGGAGCAGGGCGTGGTGCAGCTCAGCGCATTGCAGGACATCCTGTTTGCGCAGGGCAACTGGGGACTCCTGCTGATTTTTCAGGCCATGGACGCGGCGGGAAAAGACGGCACGATCAAACACGTGATGAGCGGCGTGAACCCGCAGGGCGTGAACGTTTATTCGTTCAAGGCGCCCTCCGCCGAGGAACTGGCGCACACGTTCATGTGGCGGAGCATGGGCTCCATTCCTCCGCGGGGGAAGATTGCCATCTTTAATCGCTCCTACTATGAAGAAGTCCTCGTGGTGCGTGTCCACCAGGAATTTCTGGACCGCCAACACATCCCCGAATCCCTGCGCGGCAAGCACTTGTGGCGCGACCGTTACGAAGACATCAACTCGTTCGAGCGCTATCTGACGCGCAACGGCATCGCCGTCCGCAAATTCTTCCTGAACATCAGCAAAGAAGAGCAGAAGAAGCGCTTCATGGAGCGCCTGGACGACGCCGACAAAAACTGGAAATTCTCCCAGTCCGACCTCCAGGAGCGGAAATTCTGGGATGACTACCAGGACGCCTACGAAAAAATGATCCGTAACACCGCGACGGAGTATGCGCCGTGGATCGTCGTGCCCGCGGACAACAAGTGGTTCAGCCGGTTGCTGGTAGTGGCCACCGTCGTGGATGCCTTGCACAGCATGGACCTGAAATTTCCCAAGCTGGACGATGCGCAGTACGCCGCCCTGAAAGTGGCGCGCAAGCAACTGGAAAAGGAATGAGCCGCCCGAATAGGCGATGGCTTTAAGAGCAGCAGGCTACTGCGGATTCTTCATTTGCTCGGCGCTCGGCCCGGGCTGCGTGGGAGTGGGAATCACGCCCAGATGATTGAGTTCCATGTCGCGGAAAATCGTCGGCCAATAGTTCTTGAACATATTCGCCGCGAATTTCCAGGCCAAATCAATACCGTAACGCTCCCCGGTCTTCGCGCCGGTCTGCTCTGTTTTGGGCAAGTAAGTGTTGGCCAAAGTTTCACCGGCCAGCGGCCCGATTAAACCAGATGCGTTGAACACATCGTTGCCGGAATCGCTGCGCGTAACGACCAGGCGGCGCGCGGAGTACTTGATGGAACCCCAAAACGTCGGGTGAGTTTGCGGAAAGAACCGCGGATCCTGATGTAGCACGGAAGCGCCAAGGAAAGTGCCAAAGAAACTACTCGATGCGCCAGTTGCCATGGACGCGCCGAATCGCTTGCCGTAGCCCTCGGCCCCTTGTCCATAGCCAGGCGGCGTATCCCGCCACTGCTCGAAGCCCGCACCAAAGGCAGAGATCAGAATGGTCTCCGGAGAAATGCTTTCGTTGACGAAGAGCTCGAACTTGCCTCCCACTGAGAGCGGATGGGGTGACGCGGCGATATCAGGGAAGAAGAGCGAGCGCTTGGTCATGTAGCCGACAAACTTGCCAGCTTCTTCCTCGGGAGCGTTCGCTGTGGGCTGTTGTTTTGCCTGGGGCGAGTCCGGAAGGGATTGCGAACCGGCTCCCGCGCCAGCCGGTTGTTGCGCTGCAGCAGTTCCGGCCATTGAGAGCAATGCCGCCAACGTCAGCAATGCGCAGCCTGGAAAATGGAATGGAAAGGCGCGTTGACGTTTCATCATGATGCGATCTCTCCGGATTGCGATTAAGAAACAGGCCGAGCCGCCAGTCCCACTTTGGCGGAACACCTTTGATGCTGCACCCCCGGTAACCAATTGCCGGCAAACAATCCCGCCGGGGTGTCGCCTCTCGACTAACAAAGTTCACGGGGGCGGAGGCGGAGGCGGAGGCGGGAGGCGCAAAGCGTACGGGGAAAATATCACGCTTGCCGGGAGCGCGCAACCATTTATCCTGAAAAGCTCGTGGAATCGCGGGCCGGCATTTCTCGGAGCGAATTCGCGGCGGAATCCCTGTGTTGACGCAGTGCGGAGTCCCGTTTTACCCTAGAAAGGTTGGACAGCAGTTGTGGAAGCCATTCTTGCCTCCTGGACTGTCTGTATTCCTTCCTTCGGCTGGGAGGTCGTCCAATTGGTAGGACTCCAGACTCTGGATATTGATTAAGTTAAGAGATAAACCGTTTGGACCGTTGCATTTAGGTTGAAATCAAACATCCTCTAGATTGCCCCTCCGTTTGACCCATGGCCTTGGCCCATTTATATTCCCTTGTTTCTCGGGACTTGTCGGTGACTGATCGGTCGTAATTGATACCGTAATCGTTCGACACTGAATGTCGTGAAGTAAGCGCCGTCCGGAGGAACGAGATCAAGGAAAAGTCATCCCCTCCTTCCCAGCGATGCGAGCGGACCGCCGCGTGCGACCGGTGATACAGCGCTGGTAATTGGAAAATGATGGAAAACGGAACGCGCGCTAGCCTACTCGATTGAGTGTCAGGCCTGAAAAAACTCAGGGGACGGAATCGACTTGACGTCAGAGTCAGGCTCATTGGAAAAGAAGCAGTACTTCAAAGGCCCACCGTCCTACTCGGGTATATCCGGTAGAGCGTCTGCCTTCTAATAAGGCAGGTAAAAATTCTAAATGCTTCGCTGAGCGTCGCTTACAGACTCTCTCTCTCGAAATCTCGCCCCCAGTTGTACCGAGGTTATACCGAATTCGCTGCGCTGCCTCGGCCGCGAGCAATTCGGGCCGTCACTTGCCTCGTCCACTTACGGCACACGCCTCACAGTGACATCCGTGTGTTGTCTTGCTAACTTTCCACAACACCCTTTGAACGAAGCCGACCAGCGGCGGACGCTGCGCGTGAGGCGAACGGGGCGGTGGTTGCCTGCTCTAGTGGTAGATTGGTTGTGTTCACGGCAGGAGAAGCATACGATGTGCGCGAGTCAAAAATTCAAATGGGAAATTCCTACTAAGGAAGACGGTGAGGGACATTTTGACTCAAGGGCTTTTGCGCGATGCTGAATATTAAGAAGATTCTTTTGCCGGTTGATTTC
>Ga0182011_10000262_pt1 | contig 45042 bp, 36 predicted proteins | sample 711E1DmetaG_FD_120481 | JGI IMG/M metagenome (GOLD analysis project Ga0182011, IMG submission 120481) | Permafrost microbial communities from Stordalen Mire, Sweden - 711E1D metaG | ecosystem: Environmental > Terrestrial > Soil > Wetlands > Permafrost | place: Sweden: Stordalen | collected...
CTTTTTGCAGGTATTGGTTCAAGGTTTATTCTTCATTGCCATATCTCAAGCGCAAATAAGACTCGTAGCGAAGCGGACTGATGCTGCCATCGTGGACTGCTTTGAGCACAGCGCACCCCGGTTCCTGGCGGTGCGTACAATCATTGAACTGGCATTGCATTACCAGCTCGCGCAATTCGGGGAAATAACCATCCAATTCTTCGGGTTGGGTATCCCAAAGTGCAAGTTTGCGTAAGCCGGGTAAATCAGCCACAAATCCGCCATCAGACAAGGGGAACATCTCACGAACGACGGTGGTATGCCGGCCTTTATTGGTTTGATCGCTGATATCCCGAATGGCCAACCCGAGGCCGGGTTGAATGGCATCCAGCAGACTCGATTTGCCCACGCCAGATGGCCCGGCCAATGCCGAGATTCTTCCCTTTAAAGCATCGTGGAGTTCTTCCAACCCCAATCCGGTTTTTACCGAAGTGAAGATGATGCGATATCCCAGACCGGGGTAAACCGCGAAACGTTGTTTCACGCTGGCCAGGTCAAGCAGATCAAGCTTATTAATGACAATGACTGCTTTCAAGTCCAATTTTTCAGACAGGACCAGAAAGCGGTCGAGCATACGTAAATGCGGTTCGGGATTGGCACAGGCAAATACCGTAATGATCTGGTCGGGATTTGCCAGCAAAATCTGGCGGTAGTCCCCGCGCGGGGTCGGGTCGAGCCGGACCAGTTCACTATGCCGCGGCAGAATCTCTTCGATGATTCCAGATCCATCTTGAAAAAGGATGAAGCCCACTTCATCGCCTACGGCAATGATATCGCCCTGAATTTTGCGTCGCTTCAACCGTCCGCGGATGCCACAGGTGACAGTCTTCCCTTCCTCCATACGGATGGTAAAAAATCCCGATTGGAGGCGTACGACTTTCCCTGTGCAAGCCCGTTCTTCACTCATGGATTCGGTGTGCTGACAATCGGCGTTGGGGTATCCGTCAGATAGAAGGTCTTCTCCCAGGGGTATTGGGTCTCGGGGTTGCCAGTGAAATATGATTCCACGATGCGCCGGAAAATAGGAGCCGCATAAGTCGCGCCTTCACCTGCATTTTCGCAGATGACCACTACCGCGATGTCGGGCTTATCCGTCTTGTTTTCGGCAGTATAGCCAGCAAACCATGCATGCGGATTTTCCTGAGAGGTGGTGGCAGTACCCGTTTTGCCAAAGGTGGCAAATTCCAGGGAGTGCAATCTTGAATAGGCAGTTCCGCGAGGATTATTGACCACTTCACTCATTCCTTCGCGGACTGCATCCAGCGTGGATTGAGAGATGGGTAATGTACCGCGGATTTCAGGACTGAAGGTTTGCACTGCAGTGCCATCTTGAGCAGTGATACTTTTAATGATCTGCGGACGATAAAGCGTGCCGCCGTTGGCGACAGCCGCGACAAAATCCACCACCTGGAGCGGGGTGACCAACATGTCTCCCTGCCCGATTCCCATCTGTGAGGCAGAACCATCATCCGTTGGATCGTTGATCGCACCCGTATCCTCGGAGATCGCATCGATCCCGGTCGCTGATCCCAGCCCAAAACTGCGAGCAAAACCGGAGAGATACGTGGCTCCTTTTTTCCTGAACAGATCCAGGGCAATATGATAGAAGTAGGGGTTGCAGGAGCGCATAAGGCCCTGAACCAAAGTCAGCGGACCTGAAGGAGGTAGCCCGTCGTCGAAAGTCCAATCATTAAAGGTCTGGCCGGGCAACTCTGTCCACTGGCTGGTGCAGTTAAAAACCGTATCGGGTGTGTACAAACCGGATTCCAACGCTGCCGACATGGTGACGATCTTGAAAACCGAACCCAATGGATATGAGGCTTGCGCGGCTCGATTCAACATCGGTGTGGTCGGGTCATTGAGCAAATCATTATACTGGAACTGATTGTTGTAATTATCCGCCTGGAACAGGTTGGGATCGAATCCGGGGGATGAAGCCATCGCCAAAATTTCACCCGTATTGATATTCATGACCACAGCCGCACCGGTGAAACCTAAAATCGCCTTCTGGGTTTGGATTTGCAAGGTTTGATCCAACGTGGTCGTAATGTTATCAGGAGCCTGCGGATCCACATGAGCCAGCCGGGTGACGGTGGTACCGTCAGGAGCCATCACATACAAATCCGCAGTGGGTTTACCTGCCAGGTAGGGTTCGCCCGTTTTTTCCAGCCCGGATGCGCCTACTTTTTCGTCGCCGGCATAACCTTTGGCCTTGTAATCAGCCAACTGATCCTGTGAAATGCTTAAGGTGTACCCCACCACCTGCGGGGCAATGCCCCCCTTGTAATAATAACGATCCGTATATTCATTGGCCACGAACCCACTCAATGAAGTGAGATAGGATTCATACGTTGAGTAACTGTCTTTTGAGGCTTCACCGACGGGAACATAATTGCTTTCGATGCCGGCGTTGTATTCATCCTGAATGACATTGACCGGCTTCAAGGTCAATGCAGCCAGTTCAGCCAGCAAATTGGAAACTGTTTTTGATGACACATTGGCCGGATCGAGACCCAGAGCCACCGCGTCGGTATTCGAAGCTATCGGGTCGCCGTTGCGGTCCAGAATATTACCGCGTACGGGATGAGTGATGTTCAACAATAAATGATTGCCACCTTTCAGTTCGGGCAGGATCATGCTGTCGTCCCACTGAATTTTCCAGGTGCCGGAGTCAATGATCAAGTTCATTTCCATCTGTCTCTGGATGACATCGAACAGGCTGGTGGTGAAGTTCACCTGGTAACCGACCTTGGCAGTCGTCGAGGTGACCAGCGTGGAAAGGATACCGTATTCCAAACTGATGGAAGTCAGGGCGGATGCAGCGTCGGTGTATTCCTTGGTAAAATCTGCCTGACTGATGGCATCCTGGCTGGTTCTGGCCAACATGGAGTACATCCCGCCGTAATCCCCGGTTTTCCATTTATCCAGGAAACTCGTGGCAATGCTGCTGACATCAGGCACACCCACGGTGGTCACCCCTGGAGTGGGTAAGCCACTGGTAGCCTGGGTTTGATTCGTGGTCTTACCGTTACCGGCACAGGCTGTCAAGGCGAGTAAAAGAACAAAAGCAAAGATTGCTATTTTCCTGATTTTCATTTATTCCTCCCGGGGTCTTCCCCGGTATTATCCGATATCTTCCCCTTTTAAGACACGCTGAAAAATGGGGCAGTTATACGCCAGTTGATCCTGGCAGATGTAGGGCACGTTCGTCCGTTCACCGTATCCCATGCGTCTGAGTATCCGTTCCACATGGCAAAGGGGCAACCCCATAACGCTGGCAAAACAACCTTTGAGTTGATCGACGGGGTGAAATTCGACATTTTGAATTCCATAGGCGCCCGCTTTGTCCATCGGGTCGCCCGTTTTAATGTACAGATCGATTTCTTCATCCGTGTAACGGCGCATGCGTACACGCGTCGTGCACAATTCCTCTTCCATGCGCCCAAAAGCAGGGGCATAGACGGCGACCGCAGTATGCACAAAATGGACCCTGCCGCGCAGCTTTTCGAGCATCAGGCGAGCTTCTTCATTATTAGCCGGTTTGCCCAGGATTTCTTTAGCATCGGCGACTGTGGTATCCGCTGCCAGGATCAGATCCTTGAAGCCGGCCGAACCTGACACCTTGCGGGCCTTGCTCGCAGCCAGGCGCTGTACGTACTCCTCCGGGGTCTCATTTGGCAAGGGGGTCTCGTTAATATCCGCCGGTCGGACCGTAAAGCTGATTCCGGCCCAACTGAGAATTTGTTTGCGTCGCGGTGAATTCGAGGCTAAAACGATCGATATCTCAGACATACGTTTTTTTATTCTAACACATTTCATTTTGTCGCTTTTACAGCACCCATTTTCCTGATGCCCAATGTAAATCAGTATTTTTCCCTGGCTCATGTATTTTATGGATTCGTTTTTTCTTAAGAACATTAAATTTTCAAAAAACACCCTCTTTTCCTTTCGTTTCAGGCCAGTTCAGTATAAAATGTCTATACAACTCACCCATGGAGGACAATATGGAATTACTGAAAAACAGGGTTGCTGCAGAAGGCAGAATCCTGGGGAACGGTATTTTAAAGGTCGATAGCCTGATCAATCATCAGGTCGACCCCATGTTGATGGACGCCTGTGGCCAGGAATTTGCCCGCAGTTTCAAAGACAGCCAGGTTACCCGCATTTTAACCGCGGAGATTTCGGGTATTGCCCCGGCGCTGATGGCCGGCTTTCATATGAAGTTACCGGTGGTCTACGCTCGTAAAACTCGCCCGGTCACCATGCCCGGTACGGTCTATCTCACCACAGCGCCTTCGCATACCAAAGGCAACATGGTAGACCTGATCGTTTCCCCTGAATATCTGAAACCGGGAGAAAACGTGTTGATCATCGACGATTTTCTAGCTTCGGGGGCGACCATTCTCGGGTTGGTACGCCTGGCACAAGCCGCCGGAGCCAGGGTCGTCGGCATCGGGGCTTTGATCGAAAAAACCTTCGAAGGTGGGCGGGCCGCCCTGGAAGAATTACATGTCCCGGTGGTCACCCTGGTGCAAATCACCAGCATGGAGAACAACGAGCTGCACTTTAGCGATTGATCGATGAGGAGAAATGATTAATGGTTGATGCAATCGTTATTCTCGATTTTGGTTCCCAGTACACACAACTGATCGCCCGCCGTGTGCGTGAGTTGCAGGTTTTCAGTGAAGTCGTGGCATGGGATGCCCCGGCAGCCAAAGTCATTGCCATGCACGCCCGCGGATTCATCCTCTCAGGCGGACCGGCATCAGTATACGGTGAGAATGCACCTACCCTTCCCGATTATGTCCTCCAGGCGGGGGTACCAGTATTGGGAATTTGCTACGGGATGCAGGCGATGACCAAGGCTCTGGGCGGAAAAGTCTCCGCCGGCGGAGTACGCGAGTACGGGCTGGCTGAAATCGACGTAAAAAGCGCGAATCCCCTGTTGCCTCAGGTGCATCAGAAAGTCTGGATGTCTCATGGCGACCGCGTGGAAGAACTGCCAGCCGGGTTCGAGGCGCTGGCGGCCAGCAGCAACGGATTGCTGGCCGGGATGAGTCGGGTGGAAAAGGGTTGGTACGCGGTGCAATTTCACCCCGAAGTGCGCCATACCGAACTGGGTCGAGAGATCCTGAAAAATTTCGTCTACCGGATCTGCGGTTGCAGTCCCGATTGGACGGCCCAAAATATCATCGACAAGTCGATCCAGACAATCCGTGAGCAGGTGGGTGAGGCCAAGGTCATTTCAGCGGTCAGCGGCGGAGTGGATTCGAGTGTGGCCACAGCATTAGTGCAAAAAGCGGTCGGCACCCAACTCTCGACCATCTTCATCGATACCGGTCTGCTGCGCGAAGGGGAAGTCAGGAAGGTGCAAACAGCTTTCAAAGAAGCGCTCGGAGTTGACCTGACTACCATCGACGCCAGCCGACGTTATTTTACCGGCCTTGAGGGGGTCAGCGACCCTGAAAGAAAACGCAAAGTCATCGGCGAACTCTTCATCCGGCTGTTCGAAGAGCAAGCCGCGCGGGTGGGCCATCCACCTTTTCTCGTGCAGGGCACGATCTATCCGGACGTGGTCGAATCTTCAGGGACTGCCTTCGGCAAAGCGGAACGCATCAAATCTCATCACAACGTGGGTGGGTTGCCCACGGATATGAAGTTTGCCCTCATCGAACCGCTGCGGGAGTTGTTTAAAGATGAAGTACGCTTGATCGGTGAGGCACTGGGACTGCCAGCCAGCCTGGTCTGGCGCCAACCCTTCCCAGGTCCCGGCCTGGCCGTGCGCTGCTTGGGGGAAGTTACCCCTGAACGTGTCACCCGCCTGCGCAAAGCCGACGCCATTTTCACCACTGAATTGCAACAGGCGGGTTTGCTCGGCCAACCTACCTGCGACGGGACAGCGCAGCTTGCCCAGGCCTTTGCCGTATTGCTGCCCGTGCAATCCGTGGGGGTCATGGGCGACCAGCGCACCTACCAGGAGACGATCGCCCTGCGGGCCGTCACCAGCGAAGACTTCATGACCGCAGATTGGGCTGCTCTACCTCCTGAGTTGCTGGCACACATCTCCGGCCGCATCGTCAATGAAGTTCCCGGGGTCAACCGGGTCGTTTACGACATCACCAGTAAACCTCCGGCCACCATCGAGTGGGAATGAGCGAACAATCTCCATGCTTTTTCGGGGTTTTTCGCATACAATTTAGAGTATGAAGAGGCAAAGGTTCTCCTGGAAAACATCCGCGGCCATGTGTGCGCTGCTGGCATTTTTACTCTTCCCGGCATCGGCTCAAGCACAATCCGCGCAAACCCTGCCAGTTTCCAACCCGGATACCAGCGCTTACCCCAACATCACCTTTTATTTCTGGCCTCTGGATGCCAGCGGAAATTTCATTGGCGATCTCACCACCGATCAGGTACACGTGCTGGAAAATGATCGCGAGGAGAAGGTCACTTCATTAAATCTACTTGAACCCGGTACGCACTTCATCCTGGCGATCAACGAAGGCCGCACCCTGGGGAACTCATATGCGGGCAAGACGCGCATGGATCGCATGAAAGAAGTCTGGTCTGCCTGGATAAAAACCGAATCCATCACCACCCTGGATGATTTCAGCCTGGTGAATAACACGGATGTCTTGCAAAATCAGCTCACCCGACCGGCTGAATGGACGCAGGCGATCACCAGTTACACCCCGGACCTGCGCAATGCCAGTCCTTCTTTAAATAGCCTTTCACAGGCGATTTCTCTGGTGAAAGGCCTGCCTGCCAGTGATCACAAAACCCGCACGATCCTGTATGTCACTCCCCTGCCGGATAAATCCGAATTCACCGATCTGCAGCAACAGTTTACCGAGGCCGCACAGGAGAACATCCGCCTGTTCATCTGGTTGATCGGACCGTCGAGCTATAAAAGCGAAGATGCAGCCACCCTCTTTCAACAAGTAGCCGCTGATACCGGGGGCAGTTTCTTCATCTACTCAGGCGCTGAAACCCTGCCCGACTTGAATACCTACCTCAATCCATTGAGCCATGAATACCAGGTCACCTACCAGACGAGCATCCAAAAATCCGGCACATTCACCCTGCAAGTTCAGATCGACCGGCAAGCCTTTGAATCTGCCTCGGCAAAGATCTCGTTCGATCTCAAAGCCCAAGCCCCCAACCCCATCTTCCTCTCACCCCCAGGGGCAATCACATTAAATTGGGCACAAACCGGGGCGGACAAAACCTGGGTCATCACACCCATCCAGTATACAGTGAAATATATCCTGGAGTTCCCGGATGGGCATGAACGCGCTATTACCGATGCCCGACTCTTTGTCGATGGCAATCTCAAAGCCGAATCGACTGCCGCACCCTTCGACGAGTTGAATTGGGATCTGAGCAAATACACCGAATCGGGGGAACACAAAATTCAAATCTACATCGAAGACACCGCGGGGTTCAATGCCAGTACCATCGAGACTCCCGTCCAGATCACGGTCAATCCCAAACCCCAGACGCCGATACAAAAATTCCTGGACAGCCTCAATTATGTCACCCTGGCAATCATCGGCTTATTGATCCTGATGGCTGTGGGCTTGGTTTTATTCTTCCGGAGAAATTTTCTCAAAAAACAAAGGGAGGTGAGACGCAGCAGAGATCAGGAAACCGACCCGGTGAAGCAAAGAGTGCTCCCTGAACAGCCGGACTACGTGGACCCACCCATCAAAGACGTCCCCGCGGATTGGCCCAGATTACCGGGGGGAGGAAAAGCCCCGGCGCGGTTGATCCCCCAGGGCGGCAGTGGCTTGAGCAAGAACATTGCGCTTTCGTTGCAAGACACCATATTTGGCAGCGATCCGGTGCGTTGCGATATCGTCCTGAGCGGGCCGACGATTACGCCAGTCCATGCCAAGCTATTCACCAATTCCGCTAAACTTTTCTACATTGCCGATTGCGGTTCAGTCGCCGGCACCTGGGTCAATTACGCTCCCGTGTCACAGCAGGGAAGCCGCGTGCAGCACGGCGATCTCATCAATATCGGCGCGTACTCTTTCCGCTTCGAGGAACTGACCCCCGAAGGCCGGCCGATCCAGGTCATGCCATATAACGGGGAATAAGCGTTCGGTCATTTGCCCTTAGAAAACTATGCTCTTGCCAGGATGCTCTCGGCGCGCTTGATCACCGGACGGTCGACCATTTGGCCATCCAGTGAAAAAGCCCCCTTGCCCGCTTCGGCATAACGACTGGCTTCCGCCAGAATGCGGGTCGCAGCAGCGATTTCTTGTTCAGACGGGGTGAAGACCTGTTGCACCGGGACGATCTGGGCAGGGTGGATCACCTGCTTGCCGGAGTAGCCCAGTTGTGCCCCCTGCAAAGCCTCGCGCTCCAGAACCTCCCTCTCTTTGAAATTGACCGTGACAAGATCGATGGCCTGCAAACCAAAAGCCGTGGCGTACATCACCAGGCGGCTGCGCGCGTAGAGGAGCTCCAGTGCATCGGGGGTGCGTTCCGCGCCCATGTCGGCAATGAAATCTTCGGCGCCGAAGACCAGACCCTGCAAACGGGGAATGGTTTCGCTCTGGCGGCAAATCGCTTCGAGATTGACCATACCCAACGCGCTCTCGACGATGGCCAACAGGGTGATGCTTCCCTCTTGCCAGCCAAATGACTTCTCCGCTTGCCGTATGGATTCATCGATGCGCTGAATCTGGGTGACGCCATCCACTTTGGGCAAAAGAAGGCCATCCGGATGGGCCGGCAGGATCGCAGCCAGATCTTCCCCGGTGCGTCCTGAAGGGTAACCGTTCACCCGCACCACCCGCTCTGAAACGCCAAAGTCGAGCTCGCGCAACGCCCTGGCGATGATCGGTCGGGCTTCGGTTTTACTGGCTTCAGTCACCCCATCTTCCAAATCCAACACGACGCAATCCGCCCCGGATGCAGCCGCCTTCTGGATTTTATGCAAGTCGCTGCCGGGAACGTACAAGAAAGCTTTTCGTGAGCGCATTGTTCCTCCTGAGAATGTTACAATTCGATTATAGCGAACTCGGTACGAATTGTCGCCTCAAAGCGAGATCGACGGAAAAGAAAAATATGGCCGCTCGTCCAAGTAAAGAACTCCCCGCGAATTACAGCCGTTTCTGGCAATTCGATCTTACACGTGTGCAAGACCTTTTTTGGTTGAATCTGGCGGGGATACTCCTGTTTTTCGCTGCTGCCCTGGTTTTTGCTTTTCTTGGCTACTGGCTGCGCCCACAAGTCTTTTCGTTGCAAACCCTTTTTGCTCCGGCTCCGGCATGGCAACTGCTGCTCTTCCTCGGCGAAGTGCTGGCCGTCTCGGCGGTGATGATCATTGTCCATGAAGGCTTTCACGGCTTGTTCTTCTGGGTATTTTCTCACTCGCGGCCCAAATTCGCTTTCAAAATTTATTATGCCTATACCGCCGCACCCGGATGGTATTTTCCCCGCGGCCTCTATTTCATCATCAGCCTGGCTCCCCTGGCCGGAATCACCCTGCTGGGGATCATGGGTTTTCTGTTTCTTCCCGCTTTCTTTAACATACCGATGTACTTATTGCTCGTATTGAATACCGGCGGCGCTGTCGGCGACCTTTGGGCGGTGGTCAGGTTGATTTTCTCTCCATCCAGCACTCTCATCCACGACTGCGGCGATGCAATCGAGTTTTTCAGACCGCAATAAACTTTCGGCGACTTTTTTCGTCTTTCCCCGGAGCAAGCTCGCGGTGTATTACGGCGAAAAAGAACATCAGTCGACTCCAAGGCAAGGAACCCAGCGGCCCAAATCGCCGCTTGCGCTCCAAGGAGCGCGGTATTCTGCTGTCGCTAATAAACCTCCATTTTTAAAAGGAATTCAATTCGGGGTTATGCCTTTATGTTCTTGCATTACGCGGAGGATAGTTCAATTTGAAGAGGGACATCAGTCGCAATAATTAATTCGGCTGTTTTTAGTATCTTTTTCGTAATCAATCTATACGTTCGGTTGCTTGCCCTTCATGCTAATATAAACCTAATTCTATCCAAAAAAGGCGAAAAACATGAAAAAAGTGACCCGTTTTTCGATCATTACCTTGCTCGTGCTTAGTTTGGTAATCGTGAGTTTTTCAACTGTATTTGCTAATCATATTGAACAACCCAAAAGAGTATGGGCTGATCCAACCGTTTCGACCAGTGATAAAGGGGTAACCTTCGATAGTATCGCCCTAGACTCCTGGCAATTACCCGGAACCGTGACTGCCAATTCAGGAATGACATTGCCTACAGGTTTTCCGGCCAACCAGGCCCAGTTCGGCGGCAAAGGTATTCATGTCAGCGGCTTGCCTGATGGAAAGTATGTCGAAGTCTGTTTCTCCTTCCCAGTCTACATTTATTCCTGGGCTGGTACGATCTACAAATGGAATGGTACAAAATGGGTAGCCATGCCCACGACCATTACACCCGCCACCGGTGAAAGTAATACCACCACAGCCTGTACTTTAAGGGCCGGTAATGGAGTCTATAGCCTGATCATTGGCTTCTGGGGTACCCCTGAAGCTCCCCTTACATAATTATCAAATATTAGGTTTGATTAAAATTAAAACAAGGACCTTTAAATAAGTCCTTGTTTTTTAAATATGTAGGTTTTTTTTACTTATTTTATGGTTTTTGTTGCACTACCATAAAGTATCATAAATAATACATCTTCTTTTGAAAGGAGAAGAATTCTATGAGAAAAATCACTCGTTTTTCCATCGTGACTTTATTCGTCGCTAGCCTCGTTTTATTGAGCGTTTCAACGGTTTTTGCTGTGGCACCAGCAACCTCCCAAAGAACTTGGAATGATCCTTTCGTCTCAACTGCCGCTAAAGGTGTGACATTCACCACTGCTGTCCTGGTTCCTGGATCGTTGCCAGGCACTGTAACCAGTCCATCTGGAATGACATTACCAACCGGATTTCTACCGAATCAAGCTCAATTCGGTGGTAGCGGTATCGCCATCAGCGGCCTCACTTCAGCCCAAAATGTCACAGTATGTTTCGATTTCCCAGTATATCGGTATTCCTGGTATGGAATAATCTACGAATGGGTGAGCACAAAATGGGAAAAAATGCCAACCAAAATTGTAGATAATAGCGCAGAAGGTGGTCTTACCTCTGCCTGTGCTGCTCAAGCTGGCAATGGTACCTACAGCCTGATTATTTTCTACTGGAGTTCCACAACCACTCCAAAACCAGCTCTGTAGTTTTCGTTTTACAAGTTTTATCCATGTCGAAACAAGGAACCAAGCAAGGTTCCTTGTTTCTTATTGGCTTTTAACTCTCTTCCCTATAATTCTCCATAATATCTTAAAGTGAATTAATAACTCCCCGGGTATTATTGAACTGCAATCTTCTTTTGAAAGGAGAAGGGAAACATGAAAAATATTCTCGTTTTGCAGTTGCAGCATTGCTAGTAGTGAGTGTTGTCCTCATGAGCGTCAGCACTGTCTTCGCAGATTCAAGCATGACCACGTGGGCCCACCCGACCGCTACAGCCAATGGCAAGGATGTCAACATTACAAGCACAGTCCTTGACCTGGCAGTCTTACCCGGCACGGTGAATAATGACGCCGGTATGATCCTCCCCGTTGGTTTTACTACCGGTTCGATACAATTTGGTGGCAACGGTATTGTCGTCAGCGGACTCACCTCAACTGAAACGGCCAAGGTGTGCTTTAGCTTCCCCGTGTACCAATATTCCTAGACCGGAGAGATTTACGATTGGACTGGCACGATGTGGGTAGTCATGTTGACGACGATCGTGGCACCTACAGGTGAAAATTCACTTTATTATTCCTGTTCTTCCAAAGTCAGCAATGGTACCTACAGCCTACTGATCGGTTATAACGTTTCATCCTCTGATTAAAACCGCCTGGTTTTAACTTTTATCTGAACTGGTCGACAACAAGGGGCCGCAACCGTTTCTTGTTGCTTTAAAGATGGTTTCCCCGTGCCCAAGTGAATGCTTGTACGGGCGGTTCAAGTATGTTAGAATTGTTCCGCCCTGCTAAGATTGGAGGGGTGGCCGAGCGGTTTAAGGCGCCTGTCTTGAAAACAGGTTTGGTGAAAGCCAACGTGGGTTCGAATCCCTCCCCCTCCGCCTGATAATGAGGGGTAAAAATGAATATTCGGGGAGGTGCCGGAGTGGCTGAACGGGATCGCCTGCTAAGTGATTGTCGGGCTTTAAACTCGACCGGGGGTTCGAATCCCCCCCTCCCCGCCACGTACAAAAAAACCACCGCGCGGTGGTTTTTTATTTCAAATAGAAGGATGATGTTTTCTATTTCTATTGGGGAAAGAGGTTAAACGATTTTTGCATACGAAGTTCATCATCCACCAAAGTGTATTTTATCCCCTTTTGTTTGACTTTATTTAATTGCTCTCTATAATCAAAGCATGTCCCAAGACAACCAAAAGTTAAATATCGATGTTTTAGATGTCAGCCAGTGTTCGTATGCAGAGCGGGTGAGCGCGGCCGCGCTGCAAGGCCTGGTCAATCGGGAGGGCCCAAAGCTATTCCTTGACTACGGTATCTACGATGATCCACTGGCACGCCGCACCAACGAGGTCTTTCTGGATGATGAGATCTGGTACGGCAAGTACCGCGACTTGCTTGGCGCTCAAGACCAACGCAACCTGGCCTATTATGTCAAAGTACATGTTGCCAGTTCGCATATGTTCAAGGACCTGAGCGCTGCCGTGGAGAAATATCGCGGCAACCTGCACGGTTGTGTGCTCTGGGATGCTGCTTTGCCCGACACCGTCAACGTGGCCTTGATGCTGGCCGCCCAGGAAGGCCTCCTCCCGGTCGAAGCCAGCAACCTGGCGTGGGCCGGGCAACTCGGCCTCAAAGTGGTCCACGACCTGCACGGGCGCTGGAACGACCGCCTCTCGCTCTACCAATGGGCTTTCACCGAGTTCTTGCCAAAGTGTGAAGCGGGACGCATTGCCTGTATCGAACCGGACTGGCAGCGTCCTGAATTCCTCGACTATCTCGTCCAGCACAAGATTTTCATCTTCAACCTTTCCAGCCAACAAAAAGGTCTGGGCAGCACTTTACTCTTGCTGCTCGCCTTCGGCCCCGCCTGGTTGCGCGAATTACTCTTTGCCCTGCGTCTGGATGGCCCCATTCGCCGTCTGGGGTTGAATTGGATGGGTCGCCACTCACCGGAAATCCACCTCAACAATCAGATTCAACGAGCGGTGAAATCTCCCCAATATCCCACCATTTTCGGTTGGCACACCCGCCGGGATGACGAACTCGCATTCATGCTGTTGCTCTCCGCTAACGGGCTGCGGCTGGTGCCCACCCACTTGGCCAGCAATTTCTCTTTTCACAGCCAGGTCCATCCATTGGGACCTGTCGTCCCTGTGGCACTCCCGGCTGTGCCCGAACTGGACCCGCAGGGGATTTATCTCACCTTTACCCTCTCCGATGGGGACCAGTTGATGATGATGTCCACGGCTGAAATGGGCAATTGGTACAGCGTTCAGCGCGGCCAGGTAGCCTTCAACTGGGAGACCCAACCGCTGCTCAGCGAGATCGCCCCCGCCCTGTTGGAAAAATTCCAATGCAGTGCCACCCCGGCAGATTGCCTGATCGCAGGGCCTTCAGGGGCCGGGTATATCGTGCCGCCTCTGGCGCCCGATCTGCCTGCCTACATGCGCGAGACCGATCGTGTCTGCGGCCTGGCCAGGATCAACGTGGTCACCTCCTATGTGCCTGACCCGCCCCGGCGCGTGTTGCGCGAGATTGCTCATCAAAGCCAGGGAAGGCTGAATTTTCTGGCTGGATATGCCATTCTGGAGCGCGCGCCGCAACATATGATCGAAAATACTGTCATCATCGCTAACCAGATGCCCAAGGTGGATCAACTCTGGAATAAAGCAGAGGACTTGCTGGCCAGCGTCAAAGCCTGTATCGAGACCCCGGCGGAGAAACCGCGATTCGTCGGTGTTCACCTGTTTGCGTATCGCACTGCTTTCGATGATGTGGTTAAGTTCGCTAAAGAATTGGAAGACCCCCACATTCATATCGTGCGCGCCGATACTTTTCTAGAGTTAGCGCGTTTGCACTTCCAGACCCCATCCAAGAGGAGTGACATATCGTGAATGTAAAACTTCCGACCAAAACCAAGTTCATGTACGGAATCGCTGATCTGGGCATCTCTTTGCTCACCGCATCGATCCAGTTCTTTCTTTTGTTCTTCTATACAGATGTTGCCGGTATCGACCCGGGGATAGCAGGCACTGCCCTGCTGGTGGGTAAACTCACCTGGGACGCCTTGAATGACCCGTTGTTCGGTTACTGGTCAGACCGGACACGCAGTCGTTGGGGCAGGCGCAAACCCTATATGCTGCTTGGCGCCATTCCCTTTGGACTGACGGTTTGGCTGCTCTTCTCGCTTCCACCCGGTCTTATGGGAGTAAAAGCTTTCCTGGCTGTACTGGGGTCTTTCTTACTGGCCGACACGTTTCAAACCATGGTCAGTGTGCCCTATTATGCGCTTTCGGCAGAGTTGACCTATGATTATGATGAGCGTACCTCGCTGATTTCCATCCGCATGATTTTCACCGTACTCGGATACATCCTGGGGGCTGCACTGACAACCGTTGTCGCCGGCTTCTTCATGAATTTGGGTTGGTCAAAGAATGCGGCATACAGCGGTATGGGAGCTGTCTTTGGCTTCGTGGCTATGGTCGCATTATTAATTACCACTTTCGGTGTAAAAGAGATTCCCAATCCCGATTTGGTGCCAGCCGAGATGTCAGCCGTAAAACAAATTAAGTATATTTTCAAAAATCGGCCCTTCGTGCAATTCATGATCATGAGCACCATCATCAGCATTAGTTTCACCCTGCTCACCAGTTTGTTGCCTTATTACCTGACTTATCAACTGAAGATGACCGCTCAGATCCCCTTCGTAATGCTTGTGATGTTGGCCACGATCGGCATCTTCCTCATCCCGTGGCAGCAACTCTCAAAAAAAATGAGCAAGGGACCTGCCTACGCTCTGGGTTTGGCGATTGCCAGCGCAGCTATTCTCGTGGCATTCTTCCTGCCAGCACACTCGACCTGGATCATCTATGCCGTGGCTTTTGTAGCCGGGCTGGGCTTCTCGGCGCAATATGTCTTCCCATGGAGCATGATCCCGGACGTGATCGAAGTCGATCAGGCTGCCACCGGTGAACGGCATGAAGGAATCTATTTCGGAGCCAATAACTTTTTGGGGAAACTCTCCGGCGCACTGGGTATCGCGGCCAGCGGTTGGGCCTTGAAACTCTTCGGTTACGTTGCCAATGCGGATCAGACCACGCATGCCCTCTTCGGCATTCGCTTCTTCTTTGCTGTCGTGCCAGTGATCGCCTTTGTCATCGCTTTGCCCCTGTTGATCTGGTACCCGATCAACCGCAAGAATCACGCCGAATTAACCGCTCGCAAAGATTGATCGATAAAAAAAGAGGGAGACTACAAAAATTGTCTCCCTCTTTATATGAACCAGAAAATTTACTGTACTTCAATCGTGATGGTGAAGGTCTTGTAAGGCGGTTTATTTTCCCAGGTGCGTAGGTAATCGAAATTCAGCGTAGTCGTACCGGCAGTCAGGGCAGTAAATTTGTAGGTATACGTGCCCCCGGATCCGGTGAGCAGAGTATCTGGTCTATACCCCGGATCACCCGCCTGTTTGAGCATGGTCACGTCTACGTCGCCCAACTGCCAGGAATATCCCGTGGTGGGGTTGCCGCTCAATTTGATCGTTACCGTCTCTCCGACCTTTAAGTTGACCGTCTGCCCGTTCATATCTTCGGTGATCGTTTGCGTACAGGCAGTCAGGAGCAGCCCCGCCATGATGATCATCACCAGTATTCCAAACAGCTTTTTCATTTTGTATCTCCCAATGATTTTCATTTTTGTGTAAAGACGTTTTTCTTCCCTTTGAGTTCCAAAAATTTCATTTGAGCGCAAAGGCGGCGAGGATCAAAAACCACAGGATTGTCGAGAAGAACACTGCCCATTCCAGAATCGTCGTCCGCCAAAAACGCGGGCGCTCGAATTGGGTTGCAGGATCGAAGACTTTGTCGGTGATCTCTTTCTCCTGCTTATTGTTGCCTGCCATCAACAAGAAACCGGCATAACAGACCACGGAGAGCAACCCAGCCAGATTTGAGATCTTGGGAATGATCTCAAACTCGGCAGATTGTGCAAATATGGCGACGCTAAATAGAAATACGGTCACGAGGCCCGAACGAAAATAAGAAGTCGCCACCCAATAATGAGCAGCAATTTTGTTCATCGGGAAAAATCCCACTGCCATACAGGAGAGAGCTGTCCAAATCCCTGCTATCAAAGCGAGAATTCCCCAGATATTTGCCAGCGCCATCCCCATGCCCACCAGGAACGGTATCAGCACCAACCCCCCCACGATCAAGCCCAGGTTGAAAAGCAACGCCCACTGGGATACACCCACCTCGCCCAATTCCGAGATGTAATGATTGAAAACGGAGTATTTTTCACCCTGTTTGCCCCGATACACCAGGCCGGTCACCAGCATGGTGAACATGATGAACAGACTGCCACACAGGCCAAAAAAAGCATAATAATGGATCAAAAAAGCGCGTAAAGAATCCCACGTCATAAGTCCCTCAGCGAAAACCGGATTTGTATTAATTGTAACCACATTACCGAAAGTTCCACCAACAGAGATGATGTAATTCATTTGAAACATTTCCCTCCCCTTTATGTATAATGAAGCCATCACTGGCAAGAGGAGGCGGTTATGCTCTGGTTAAAAGTGATCCTGCTGTTCCTGGCTGTACCCGGGATTGCCGATGTCTTGATCCCCGGTTTAATTCTGGAGTGGTTGGGCAAACTGACGTTACCCACTATCGGCGCCCTCCAGATAATCGGCCTGATCCTCGTTCTTGCCGGCATGCTGATGATCGCCTGGGTGTGCCAGGCGTTCGTGCGTCATGGCAAGGGGACCCCGGCTCCATTCGACCCTCCGCACCAGTTCGTCAACCAGGGGCTGTACCGTTGGCTGCGCAACCCGTTGTATTTTGGTGCTGCCCTGCTGATTCCCCTGGGCGAAACCTTCTTTTTCGAGACCTACTGGCTGATCCTTTACGCTGCTATTTTGCTGCTCATCTTGCATATTTACATCGTGTATTTCGAAGAACCCGCCCTGATCCGCCGTTTTGGAAGGCCTTATCGGAAATACCTGCGCACTGTTCCACGTTGGTTTCCGCGAATCCCGAGGGAATAATCGATGTACGACACCTTTGCCCCTGACTATGACCATTTTGTCAACTGGCCCAAACGCCTGGCTTTTGAAATGCCTTTTATTGTCTCTCTTTTAGAAAAGATCCCTGTGCAAAATAAATCCCCTCTGAAAATTTTGGATGCCGCATGCGGCAGCGGAAAGCACGCCGTTGCCCTGGCAAAGCGCGGATTCGAGGTCAGCGCCGCGGATTTGAGCGTGCCCATGATCGCCAAAGCGCGTGCCAATGCAACAGAAGCAAATGTTGCATTGGATTTCAAAGTTGCTGGCTTTGGCGCCCACCGCCAGGCCTTCGGTGAGAAGAAGTTTGACTCCGTATTGTGCCTGGGGAATTCGCTGCCACATCTGCTCACCCCGGCTGAGTTGCTGGTTGCTCTGCAGGATTTTTCGGCCTGCCTGTGCCCTGGTGGTCTGCTGCTCCTTCAGAACCGCAATTTTGACGCTGTGATGAAAAATCGGCAGCGCTGGATGGAACCGCAGGCAGATTCGGATGGCAAAACGGAATGGCTCTTCCTGCGCTTTTACGATTTTGAAGCCAACGGGCTGATCCGTTTCAACATCATCATGCTCAAGCGCCCCATTGGCGGGGAATGGGCAACCTCGATCCACAGCACTTTTCTGGCTCCCCTGCTCAGCGAGGATCTGACAAAGGCAATAACCGCAGCCGGGTTTAAGAATCTCCAAACTTACGGTAGCCTGTCCGGCGAACCATTCTCCCCTCTCAGCAGCGGAAATCTGGTCATGACCGCGTTTTCTGCAAAAAATAAATGATTTTCGGTTGCCTGAAAATGTATTTCCCTATATAGTTTTATTATTCTTTTCTTTTTTGAGAGAGAGCTTATGCAAATCATCCCCGTACAAACCCCTGAAGAGTTAAAAGCATTCATCGAATTTCCATATCAGCTCTACAAGAATGACCCGGTCTGGGTGGCTCCATTGCGTAGTGAGCAGGCCAGCCAGTTTGTCCCAGCCAGGAACCCCATGCTCAATCACTGCACGTACACTCTCTTTCTGGCCAAAGAAGGGAATCAGACCGTCGGTCGAATCTCTGCCTTTACCGACCGCCTGGCACTGGATCACTGGAAGCAGCCTATTGGCCTGTTCGGTTCATTCGAGTGTATTCAGGATGAAAAGGTCGGGCTTGCGCTGCTGGGCGCTGCCCACGATTGGTTGACCGACAAAGGGATGAAAGCCATGCGCGGTCCCTGGAGTTTTGCCTCGCAAGAATGGGGGCTCGTCGTGGACGGCTTTACCCCCGACCCGGTCATCATGGCTCCTTACAATCCGTCCTACTACAACGACTATTTGCAAAAATTCGGGCTGCAAAAAGCCAAAGATCTTAAGGTATACGTCATGGATGCCGGTCAGGGATACCAGATTCCGGAACGCTACCTGACCCTGACGGATGTTGTCCAAAAACGCTACGGAATTACAGTGCGCCCGGTGGACATGAAGAACCTCGAAACGGACGTGGTCACCATCACCAACCTGGCCAACACTTCGATTTCGGATAACTGGGGATTCTACCCGGTGACCGACGCCGAAGCCCGCAGCATGGCCCACGACCTGAAAGAGATCATCAATCCCAAAGCGGCGCTGATCGCTGAGGATAGCGAAGGCAAACCGATCGGGTTCGCCCTCTCGCTACCGGATATCAACCTGCTGATCAAGGGATTGGATGGACGTATGTCTTTGCGCTTGATTTTCAGGATGCTCTTCAAATTGCCGCACCTCCACCAGTACCGGATGTGGGCGCTGGGGGTGATCCCCGAATATCAAAGCCTCGCCGTGGATACGCTACTGTACCGCGCCACTTACGAAGCGCTGTATTGCCCGACCACCCGGCTGGAGATCAACTACGTGCTCGAAGATAACGACCGCATGAACAATGCCATTTATAAACTGGGGGCGAAAGACCTGCGCCGCTACCGCGTCTACGAGATGGCCCTCAAATAACCATCGACCTGATAAGAATTTAAACTAAAAGGCCTGGCAGGGAAACCGCCAGGCCTTTTAGCACGGGCAATCAGTGACTGCCCAGGGATTTTACGTTGCCCAGGCCGGTGATGGTCTGATTGATGCGCGGATCGCCGTAATACTGGACGGTACCGCTACCAGTGATGGTCAATCCAAGTTGGTCAGTCACCCAGGTAGTGGCATTGCCCAACCCGCTGATCGTGACATTAGCCGTGTTCGCCTGCAGGTCGCCACCCCGAAAGCTGCCCGAACCGCTCAGCTTGATGACTTCGTCAGTCACCTTGCCGGTGACTGAGGCATTGCCCAGCCCGCTGATGGTCAAATTCATGTCATTGGCCGTAAGTTGGTCGATGCTGAGGTCTCCGGAGCCATTCAGTTCCAGAGCGGTTGTATCCACTTTCACGCCACCCATCTTGATGTTGCCAAACCCGGTCAACTTCATATTCAGGTTCGTAGCATCCACGCTGCCCACGTTGATATCCCCCGAACCGGATACGGTTACCGAAATATCATTACCGGTCAAGGTGTCAGCGGAGATGTTGCCAAACCCTGAAAGCAGCACACTCGAGAGCGATTTGACGGTGAGGGTATATTCGATCGTCTGGGTGGGGTTAGCATTGGTATTGGGTTTCATGCCAATTTCGAGGGTACCGGCATTAACCTCGGTGGTGATGTAAGGCAGAAGGTTATCGTCCGCTTTGACAGTCAACGATTCGGTATCTCCCTGCACGATGGTTAAATTGCCGATGCTCTGAAGATCTACTTTGGTGAAATCACTGACTTCGCGTTCCGCAGTGACCACTTTGCCGGAACCATTAATGGTCTGTGCATTGACCGAGATGTTCACGCCGCCATAAGAGCAAGCCGACAGCACTAGCGCCAGAACTACGATCAGTGCCACAATAAAAATTGATTTCTTCATTAAAACAACTCCTGATTTAGTCTTAATCAATATACGCAGACTTCGATCAGGAGTTGCAAAAATTTGCATTGTCTTTGCGGACTCAATTGTCCGCGTGAATCAGCCCTATTTCAATTGGACGTACACCGGCCGGGAGCGTTCGGGGCGCGGCTGTACGGGCATAACGTCTTCCAACGTATACTCGTAGCTGCCCAACCCCAGCGCTTCGCCATAGCGTGTGACTTTATAGGGGTCTTTGAAGACGCCGTGTAACTGTGCGAACGGATGGCCGCCATTGTGTTGGGCTTCCATGCTATTGGGCACGTTTTCCTCGATCAGAGCCGATTTCCCGGTGACGTCGAGCACGGCCGTATCTAGGGCAACGATATCGTCCGAACCAAAAATGCCGGCGTCGGGCAGAATGGAAAGCCCGGTGAAACCGAAGCAATCGCATACCGGGGTCATCTGGTTGGCCAACGCCAGGTGGGTCACCTTTTCGGGAGCGAAGGTCGAGAGCGCGATGGAGGTACTGATGGCACAGGCTTCCTGGAAAGCGTCAAAATTGACCGGCACGATCTTCAAACTCCCGGCCGGAGCCACCTGCTGGCAGCGCATGCACTGATTGCAGGGTTCGAAATGCAAATGCAGTTCAGAGGGATTATCATTATCGAACACGATGGCACCAAACGGGCAGGAATCGACGATCTTTTGCATCGTGGCATGATTGGGGCAGTTTTCTTTGAACCAGTACTTGTCGAAATGGTTCACATCGTGCATCCCGCCGCGGGTTTCCTGGGTCATGCAGCCCAGCGCCAGGTTCTTGAAAGCTCCGCCAAAACCGGTGGAGGGGTGACCCTTGATGTGGGCAAAATTGATCAAGAAGCTGGCATCCTGGATCATCCCGGCCAGTTTCCATGCCTTGATACTCTTAAAAGGATGCTCATGGGCATAAAAATATTTTTCATCCGGGCCAGCGGCAGGATAAATGGGGCAACCCAATGTCTCTTCGGTATAGCCGCGGGAAGCGCAATTCTGGACGTCCCAACTGATGTCAGTCACGAAAGGATTACCGCCGCCGTCCTTTACTGCCTGTACTACCTTGCGCAGGAATACCGGATGGATCACCGAATAACCAATATTGTTCCCTACATGTACTTTGATGCATACCTGCTCGCCCTTGACTCGGTCGCGGACGTGCAGCCGCTCCAGGATCAAATCAAGCTTTGCCGGCAACGTTTCACCGGCATCCAGTCTGGATTGTTGAGGAGAACCCCAAAATATGCGAGATACCATATTACACCTGTGAATTATTAGATTTTTTCTGAATAGAATCGATTACGATTATATCAAAGATTCAGCTTTCAGCGATCCTCTCCCGTGAAAATCACGTCGGGAATAGAATAACTGCGAAGAGAAGGGACAAACCATGAAGGTTTTGGTCATTGGAGCTGGCGTCGTTGGTTCTATTTTTGGCTGGGCATTTACTGCTGGCGGACAGGAGGTCACGCACTTCGTCCGTCAGGGGCGGGCTGGCCGTTTTAATAACGGTCTCAGCATGGACGTGGTCGACCGCCGTCCCCACAAACAATACACTCAAGAAATCTATCCGCTCAAGGCGACCGAGACGCTATCCCCTGAGGATCGCTTTGATCTGGTCATCGTCCCCACCAAGCACTACGCTCTTGAGCAAACCCTGCAAGAGATCGTCCCTCTCACCAAAGGTTCGGATTATCTGCTGCTGACCCAAAACTGGCAGGGTACGGAGGAGATCGACCATTGGATCGAGCCGGCACATTATTGCTTTGGAGATGCCAAAGCCGGCGGCAGTTTTATCGACGATGAACTGGTTTGCGCCATCAAATCCATCGATATCGGCAGCAGCAATGGACAAACCAATACCTGCCTGCAAAAATGCATCTCTCTTTTCCAATCGGCTGACATCCCGGCGTACTTTCAAGAGGATATGCTCCATTATCTGTGGGTTCAATATGCCTACACAGGAGGACCGTGGCCGATGTTGGTACGGGCAGGTAGCTTCAAGAAGCTCTACTCCGATCCACATGTGTTAAAACCGATCATGGCTGCCATCCAGGAAAGTCTGCTCGTGGTTCAGGCAAGGGGAGTCGACCTCAAGCAATTTCCATCCGTGCAAATGTATCTCCATCCCTCTGCGTTGACCGGATTGCTGGCAGGTGTCGCCATGAGCTGGATGTTTGCCCACGACGAATATCGAAAACGTTGTTCTTTGCATGCATTGAGCGACCCGCAAGAGGTGCACACTTTCTATTTTGATTTGCTCAATACCGGTCACACACTCGCCGTGCCCATGCCGGTGATGGAATCTTATCTGACTGACATGCAAAATTTCATCCAACCCGGTTCAGCCTGGTAAATGAATGGAAGAACTCCATCTTTTTTTAGCTCTTGACAGAACCCCCTTCCGTCAATAAAATGAAACCCGTCAATAAAGAATGCTTTGAAATATTGAAGAAAGGTTAATTCAATGCAGTTGGAAGAAACGGCCAGCTCGAAAGATGTGCCTCCTCTTAGTCCAAGGGGAGTTTTTGAGCTACCTGAGTTCGTTGCACAAAATAACACCGGGAAAAACACAGTCTGCTGTGGCTTTTTACTTCCTATATCCCCGGTGCAAAATAAGATGAGATCACTGGTCTGTTGACCTGCTTCCGCGTTTAGATTGATAGCGTCTAGATTCCGGCTGGTGATTTCACCTGCCGGTTTTTATTTGCCGGTATCGCTTCCGTTGCATATTTTGGATAGGAGGACAAGATGCCATATATCAGTCAAATCATCGGTAGAACCGTGGTCGATTCTGAGGGGGAAAAACTCGGCCGCGTGGACGAGGTTCTTGCCACCCAAAAACTCGGTATTCAACATCCTGTACTGACTGCCCTGGCTGTCTTAAAAAACAAAGAAATCAATTATTATCCATTTTCAGAAATTGCCGTTCTCTTCGCCCAGGTCATTCCGCTTTCGCATAATAAGGAAGAGCTGCCTCACTATACGGTGACCGGGGACGAAATTCAGGTCATTCAGGATGTGCTGGATAAACAGATCATCGACACAAATGGGATCCGAGTGGTGCGCGTGAATGACCTGGAGTTGGCTCGCGTGAACACGGAGTATTACATTGCCAACGTGGATATTGGCTCGCTGGGTATCGTCCGCCGCATGGGATTGGGAAAACTGGCTGACCGGTTGGCACGCCTTGTCTCCCACGATCCGCGCAAGAGTTTCATCTCCTGGGAATCCGTCGAGTTGCTGCACGATCAGTTCATGCACCTCAAGGTACCGGTGGATAAGATCAGGGATCTTCACCCTGCCGATATCGCCGAAATCCTCAGCGACATGAGCCACACCGATAGCGGTAAATTGCTGGATACGCTGGATATCGAACACCTGGCTGACGCCCTGGAGGAAGTGGAACCCGACTTCCAGGCCACCCTGGTGCAGGGCATGTCGGATGAGAAAGTCGCCGATGTGTTGGAAGAAATGTCGCCGGATGAAGCGGCTGACTTGCTGGCTGAACTGCCACAAGAACGCAGCAAAGACCTGCTGGAGCTAATGGAGGGCGAAGAGGCGGAAGACGTACGCTTGTTGCTCTCTTACCCCGAAGATTCCGCCGGCGGTATGATGACCACCGACATCGCCACCATCCGCCCCGGCCTGACTGCCGCAAAAGCCATCGAAGTACTGCGCAATTCTGCGGATGAGGCCGAGTCCATGTTCTACGTCTACGTCACCGATGATCAAAATCACCTGCTGGGTGTGTTTTCGCTGAGTGACTTGATCCTTTCCAAACCCGATACTCCGGTAACGGAATTCATGCACAAAAAAGTGGTAGCTGCCAACGTGCTGGAAAAACAAGATACCCTGGCTCAATTGGTGGCCAAATACAACCTGCTCACCCTGCCAGTGGTCGATGATGACAACCACCTGCTGGGCATGGTCACTGCGGATGACGCACTCGACAAGATCATTCCCACGGCCTGGAAGAAACGCCTGCCGCGCTTCTACTATTACGATCACAATTAGGCCCGTGGGAGACACTCATGCCGACACAATCCTCGCCTTTCACTAAAAGGAGATGGCTCTCCTGGCCGGTCATCCGCGCCTTGTTGATCTTCTTTTCCGTATTCGGTCCCGCCACCATCACTGCCATGGCTGATAATGACGCCGGGGGTGTGGCGACTTATTCCGTCGCCGGCGCCACCCTGGGCTATCCCATCCTTTTTTCCCTGTTGATCATTACCGTCTTGCTCGGCGTCACCCAGGAAATGGGCATGCGCCTGACCCTGGTCACCCGCCGCGGTCTGGCAGATTTGATCCGCGAGCGCTTCGGAGTGCGCGTTTCTATCATCATCTTTGGGGCTTTGCTGATCGCCAACCTGGGCACTTTGACCGTGGAATTTTCCGCCTTTAAGACCACCAGTGTGATGTTGAATCTACCGGTTTATCCTTTTATCCTGATCGTTGTGGTGCTGCTTCTGTTGGTGATGATCCGCGGGAACTACAAACTCACTCAGGGAATCATGTTGATCTCCAGTTTGTTCTACGTCGCCTACATCATCTCTGCTGTCAAAGCCCATCCTGACTGGTCGATGGCCGTCAGCAACATTTTTTACCCCCACGGAGTAAATTTCACCCCATCCTATTTGCGCAGTTATTTGCTCATCGGTATGGGCGTGTTGGGAACCACCATCACCCCCTGGGGCCAGTTCTTTATCAGCAGTTTTGCCTATGATAAGAAGATCGAAGCCGGCAAGATCATCTACTCGCAGATGGAAACCTATGTCGGCGCTTTTTTGACCGATTTCTTCTCTTTCTTTATGATCGTGGCTACCGCCGCCACTCTGTTTGTGCATAAAATTCCGTTGACCTCCGGCGCCGAAGCCGCCATCGCCATCGAGCCGTTTGCCGGCCAGTTGGCCAGTATCCTGTTCGCTGGTGGTATCTTGATCGCTGGTTTTATGGGGCTGGTTGCGGTTTCGCTCTCGACCGCTTATGCCTTTGCCGAGTTCTTCGGCTTGCAGGGTAGCCTGGATTCGAATTACAAGCAGAGCAAGTCTTTCTACTTGCTCATCTTCATCCAGTTCTTCGTGGCCTTGGTCATCGCCCTACTGCCTGGTATCAACCTCTTCAGCATCGCCATCGTTTCGCAAACCATCAACGCCATTGCCCTTCCGCTGGTGTTCTACTATCTGATCAGCCTCACGAACAACAAACATTTGATGGGAGAATATGTGAATAACGGTTTCCAAAAATGGTTCACGATCGCCGGTTCTGTCGCCATTTTCATCGCTTCGGTGGCTACGCTGGCGGCAATCTTCTTCAAAGTATAAAAACAGGAACTTTGTCACTTTGCCGAAGTTAAATAAATGCTTAGAATATCTTTGTTTTGTTTTAATCTTATTTTAGTAATATTTAATCGTAAGGGTAGCTTAGCGTAAAACTCTTCCTCCTTATTGGGTATGTGTACGAAAGCTGTTTACAGATCAAAACGAGCGGTATGGTGCACCGCTCGTTTGATTTAAAGCGCTTCGTTGACACCTCACCTTACCTGAGGTATCCTTAACGCGCGCCCGGACGGGACCGGCGCGGCAGAGCCCTGCGAACCCCGCCAGGTCCGAGAGGAAGCAACGATAAGTGGGATACTTTGGGCGCCGCCGGCAATCCTGTCCGGACGCACTTTTCACTGAGCGAGAGAAAATCGATGACAGATACTCCCCCTGTATGCAACTATGAAGGTTCCGACTACCAGACTTCCTTTTGGAAGAAGGGCGGCCGTGCCTATGAAGACGCTTGCGAAGCCATTGCCCTCAAGAAGCTGCTGCCCGTCCGCGGCGAGCACCTACTCGAGCTGGGAGCCGGTGCCGGGCGCAACACTCTGCGTTACACCGGTTATCACCAGGTCACGCTGGTCGATTATTCACGCACACAGTTGCTGCAGGCGCGCCAGCATCTCGGCGATTCTCCGCGCTTCCGCTTCGTGGCCGCGGATATTTATCATCTGCCCTTTGTGAACGACGTCTTCGACGGCTCTACCATGATCCGCACCCTGCACCACATGGCGGATGCGCCCAAGGCGCTCACCGAGATCCGCCGCGTGCTGGCGCTGGAGGCCAGCTTCATCCTCGAATTCGCCAACAAGCGCAACTGGAAGGCCATGCTGCGCTATCTGCTCAAGCAGCAAAAGTGGTCGCCCTATACGCTGGAACCCGAAGAATTTGCCACCCTTAATTTCGATTTTCACCCGACCGCCATTCGCAAATGGTTGAAGGTGGCCGGATTCAAGGTGGACCAAACCCTGACGGTGAGCCATTTTCGCGTCGGATTCTTGAAGCGTACCCTCCCCGTCAACTTTCTGGCCGCCCTGGACGGCACTTTGCAGTGGACCGGGAAGTTTGTGCAGTTCACCCCCAGCGTCTTTGTAGCCACCCACGCCATCGGCGGCGGGTTGCAAACCAAATCCGATTCGCTCTTTGCCTGCCCGGCCTGCGGTTCTGCCCTCAGGAACACCCCGCCGTTGTTCACTTGCCCCAACTGCGGCCACACCTTCCCGGTGGCTGACGGTATCTACGATTTCAGGCTCGCTCCGCCCGCGGAATGACCATGACCGACTTTTTGCTCGATGACCTTAACCCGCAACAGCGCCTGGCTGTCACTGGTGCTGACGGTCAAATTCTGGTCCTGGCCGGGCCCGGATCCGGCAAGACCCGGGTGCTGACGCGCCGCCTAGCCTATCTCATCGAGCGCCAGAACGTGCCAGCTTATGACATTATCGCCGTCACCTTCACCAACAAGGCTGCCCGCGAGATGGAAAACCGCGTCATCAACCTGGTGCAACGCAACCTCGAAGGCATCTGGCTGGGAACCTTTCATGCCATGTGTGCGCGCATGCTGCGCCGTGAGGCAGCCGTCCTTCCCTTTACGTCCAACTTCGTCATCTTCGACAGCGACGACCAGGAAGCCCTGGTCAAACGCGCCATGCGCGATCTCAAGATCGACGAGAAGCTGCATCGCCCGGCCAGTGTGCATGCCGCCATCTCGGCCGCCAAGAACGACTTGCTGGGGCCGACACAAATGCCCACGCGCTCCTACCGTGAAGAAGTGGTCGCCCGCGTTTATGCCGTCTACGAGACCCTGTTGCGCACCAACAACGCAGTGGATTTTGATGACCTGCTCTTCTGGGGCGCCAAATTGCTGCGCGAGAACCCTTCCATCCGCGAAAAATACGCCCAGCGCTTCCGCCACGTGTTGGTGGACGAATTCCAGGATACCAATCTGGCCCAGTATGAATTGCTCAAACATCTTTCATCGGTACATCAGAACATCTTCGTCGTTGGCGACGAGGATCAATCCATCTACCGCTGGCGCGGCGCCGATTACCGCAACGTGCTGCGCTTCGAGAAGGACTTTCCGGAATGCAAGAAGATCCTGCTCGAACAGAATTACCGCTCCACCCAGGTGATCCTGGATGCAGCGCGCAGCGTCATCGACCAGAACCGCAACCGTACCCCCAAACACCTCTTTTCGGATCGCGGTGCAGGCAACAAGATCGTCAAGTATGAAGGCGTCGATGATCACGCCGAGGCCGAATTCGTGGTGGATACCATCGCCGCTTATCTGGGCAAGAAAAATGCTCTCGCCAGTGATTTCGCCGTTATGTACCGCACCAACGCCCAATCCCGTATGATCGAAGAGGCCTTCATGCATGCCGGCATTCCCTATCATCTGGTGGGGGCGCAACGTTTCTACGGCCGCCGTGAGGTCAAGGACGTCATTTGTTTTCTGCGCCTGGTCGAGAATCCCGTCGACGAGATCAGCCTGCTGCGCGTGGTCGGTGTACCCCCGCGCGGGATCGGCGATAAGACCATGTTCAATTTGCAGATGGCGGCCCAGCAGGCCGGCCTGAGTGCGGGAGAAGTGCTGCTCGACCTGGGTCGCAAAGCGGAGCAATCCGTCTTCTGGCCGGTCATCGGGCGCTCGGCCGGGCTGCTGGCCGATTTTGGTGCCTTGCTGGCCGGGTGGGTAGATCTGAAAAACAGCCTCTCCCTGGTCAGCCTGTTTGAACGCATCCTGGTGGACGTGGGTTATGAGAATTACATCAATGACCAATCCGAAGAGGGAATCGACCGCTGGGAAAACGTGCAGGAATTAAAACGCCTGGGTGGCGATTTTCAGGAGCGCGGGCTGAGCGAATTCTTGCAGAACCTGGCTCTGGTCTCGGATCAGGACACCATCGAAGACGAAGACATGGCTCGGAAAAACGAACTGGGGTCGGTGACCCTGCTCACCCTGCACGCCGCCAAGGGCCTGGAGTACAGGCAGGTCTTCATCATCGGCCTGGATGAGGGCATTCTGCCCCACAGCCGTAGCCGCGATGACCCCGAAGAGATGGCCGAAGAACGCCGCCTCTTTTACGTAGGCATCACCCGCGCCAAGGATCAACTTTATCTCATACGCGCCGAACGGCGCAGCACCTTTGGTGATTACGATTACGGCGAACCCTCGCGTTTCTTGCAGGATATCGACGATTCGCTAATGCTCAATCAGGGTAAGCGCAGCGCATCGCGCCGTACCCGCTATGCAGAAGATACCACCTGGGGTCCCAGCTACAACCGCTCCACTTCTTCCACTCGCCGGGTCAGCCTAGAACCTGCCGCCGTAGCCGACCATCTGGCCCGTTTCAAATCCGGTATGCGCGTGCGCAATACCACCTGGGGCGACGGCATCGTCCTCGAAAGCAAAGTCGAGGCCGACGGCGAAGAAACCGTGGACGTGCACTTCGAGAGCGTCGGCTTCAAGCGCCTGCTCGCCTCACTGGCTGGGCTGGAAATCATCCAGTAAGAGCCTAACCGCTAATTTCCCTAATTTCTTCTAATTTTTGCGAATTGTTTATAAATTCGTGAAAATTAGTGGTTTTATTCGCGTAATTAGTGGTTACCTTATTTTCCGGCATTGACCACGCCGATCCAGGAGATGAACCCGGCAGCAGATTGGGTGTAGAGAGTGCGCTGGGTCATCGTGGCCAGATCGACCGCACCGATATATTCGCCCTTTACGTCACTGACATAGAGAATCTCTTCATCTTTGGTAAAAACGAAGCCGGACAGATCGTCGGGTTGAGGAATCAGGTTCACCGTCAACGTCTCGCGCTTGAAAATCCGCAACTCCGGCTGATTCTGATTCAAGCTCATATCTACCAGCAGGTCATCCAGCGGCGAAAGTACTGACCATCTTAGCGGCGGTCGGGTCAAATAATCATTTGCGTCCATTAACTCGGTACGCACGCCCTTTGATAGATTCCATTGGCAAAGGTGAACATCGTTCAAGTCCGTGTTCATGTCCAGGCACTCGATCAACAGCGAATTTCCATCCGCCATCCAGCGGGGATTTTCTTCGTCGTCCATATCCGACCGGGTCAGCTTGTTCAACTCTCCGGGTTGACCGTCTGCACCGAAAGTCAGCAAATAGATTTGCTCGGCCCCTGAACCTGTCCCATTCAAAGAGACTCCCGAGAGGAGCAATGTTCGTCCCTGTGGTGAGAACTGCGGAAAATATATGTCCAGTGCCGGGTCAGGTGGATTCAAATATTGAATTGCACAGTTTCCGCTTTGGCGACAACTCAGATCGATCCAACCCATTTTACGGCCGGGTTGGCCTTGAGGTGCCTGCAGCCCATTCAATTCGAACGCCATGATCTGCCCATCCGCCGACCAGGTTGCGTCCGTCACTTGCGTTCCCCCACCCTGCATAGAAGATGGGCCGGTGGGAAAAGTAACCAACAAACGCGGCTGTGCATCACCAAAATTCAAGCTAAAAAGCCCGGCATTTTTGAAGTAAGGTTCTTGATAATCTACAGTTACCTTAGTGCCCGCCAGGTAATCGATCCCCTGCAAATCAGGGTGCACGTAGACCTGATAGACTTGCCCCGGCAGGGTGGCGATCAGGCGCGGAGTCGTTTCATCCGGCTGCTGCGCGTATAGATCAGTCGTCGTATCGTGGGTCACGGTAAAGAGCAGATTGTTTGCCTGCAGCGACTCATTGTTATAAGAGTAACTATCTAGGCTCAGCGGCGTCGGCGTCGGTTGCGGATTGAAGGAATCACTGCTGACGATGGTGGGCGTCTGTTGGGCTGTTCCCGTAATCGCATCCGGCAGGGTAAAGGTAAATTCGAACGGCCCGGTGAAAAGGACGACTGCATCGATCACCGGTAAATTCAACTGGCCGGTCTTGATCTTGCCGTTGTCATCGAAAAGCTCGGTGAAAACCTTGAGGCGGCGGTCGGCGTCGATCGAACCCGAACCGTAACGATCCGCAATCCCCTCCGGTTTGCCCAGTTCCAACAGGCTCACCATCCAGTCATCTTTGGTTTCAATAGGAGCGCTGGTTAAAGTCAGCCGCAAGCTGTTTACGCCGTCGCCTTCGATCGTGGCACTATCGAAATGGATCATATGCCCTGCGATCTGAATGTCGGCAGGCAGGGGCACAGTCTGTCCCGGTTGCGGGTTCGGCCCCAGGTCTACGGTGATCATCACCGGCTGCGACAGTTCGACCATGGCAGTGAAGGCCGGTATCATCAGTTTCGCAATCCCGCGTACGGACGCATCCAGGGGGAAAGTGAGTGCCTGTTGAATACTACTACCCTGTTGCGTGATCCCCTGCGGGAAATGAGCCACCTCTATCGATGACTGCTTACTTCCAGCTTCGAGAACAGCCTGGTCGTCCTGGTTGAGCGGATTGACCGCCACCAGCCCCATGTACGCCTCCATGCTGATGGGTTTAAAGGGGCTGCTGCCCGCGTCGCTGCCCAGCAGCACTTGCAGCCCATCGCTGGAGTAAGCCGCATCGCGGACACACACTTCGAAACCCTGCGGAGAGACGCATGGGTTCAATACGGTGGGGGCGATCGTCGCAGTAGGCGTCGTGTAAGGAACCGTGACCGCCGAGAGTGTATGATTGGCGCGATCCTGCCACTCGGCTCCGCTGACGAATTGCAAAGGCAGGTGCCAGCCCGCCGGGAAGATCAGTGTCACTTGCATTTGCTCACTCGTCAGCGGCTGGAAGGAAAGCAGGGCCTCGCCGGAATGAGCCGCATCGGTAAGCATTTGCCATCCCTTGACGGGGAGGCTCGTGCCGTCGACTGTTTCCAGCCAGACACCCGAAAAATCCACTGCCGCATCGCTGGCATGCAACCAGAGTTGGGTTTCGCCTGCGTCGCTCAGCCCGCGCAGTACGGTCAAGCTTTCACCCTCATGCTGCTGCATTACAGGCCCGCTCAATACATAGACCGAATCCAGTTTGAAGAAGCCCACACCCTCGATATAACCGTACCCCAACATGTTGGCAAAGACCGTTTGAAGGGGTTGGCGAAAAGCAAACAGGAGTGCAGCCAGTAAGAGGAAGATCGGAATCCAGATCCGCGCCCACCGGAGAGCAGTTTTACGCTCCGGCGCTTGCCGTTGAACGTCGCTCATCCCGGCCACCCACCTTGCCTTCAGAGCCGTCTGCTCCGGTGATTCAGCCGCAAACTCCAGTTTTGCCAGGCGGGTCACTACAGGGAGCAGCTCGCGGGATTCACGGGCAGGATGATGCCAGGGTAACTGCCAACTGGACTCGATGTTTAATTCTCTGTCCAGATAGTTAGTAAAATTGATTTCCGCGCTGCGCTTATTCATGGTTCTCCTCGCTTTGCCCTTTCATCAAACTGACTCGCACCTGCTTGAGTGCACGATACAGGATCACCCCCACGTTACTGGCGCTGATCCCGACCAAAGCGGCGATTTCGCGATTGTTGAGCCGGGCCGAAAACTTGAGTGAGACCACTTCACGCGCTCTCTCATCCAGTGTCTGCAATGCCTGCAACAACTCTCGTTGCTCATCTCCATGCACCAACCGGTCTTCGGGCAACGCATCCCTAGCGCGCAACTCCCCCGCTTCGTCGATCGAGACCTGGCCCTGGTTTTGCCGTGACTTCCATTGATTGATTGCCAGGTTGTGAGCGATGGTGAATAGCCAGGTTTTCAGCGAAGCTTTGCGGGGATCATATCCGTGCCGGGTCTGCAACGAGCTCTCAAATACTGTAGCCGTGAGATCGGCGGCGGCCTCAGGGTCGAAGCCACGCAAGTAAAAATATTTATAGATTGCCGTGTGAAGCGCATCGAATTGCGCTTCCAGTTCTATGATTGTCGGTTGGATGTCCAAGGTCAGGATGTTCCTTTATTTATATATACAACGGTCTCCACAAAGTATTACACAGAATCACCGTTGATCTCTGCCGAAACTGAACCTTAACAAAGTATTGATTAGTCCGATATTCGCATCTGTCTTTGATAAAATCAAATTGCATAAATTCTAACTTCCTTGTGCAACAGCGGTTAAAAAGCTGTGATGATTGGCGGACAATCTGGTATAGTTCAAAGGTTATGGCTGCGATCCTGGCACTTATCCCCATTCTACTCGTACTCTTTTTGATGCTCGTGCTGCGCTGGAGCAGCCCGTTGGCCGGGCTGGCCGGCTGGGTCTGTGGACTTATTGTGGCATACTTCGTTTTCGGCCTGAACTGGTCGGTGTTGTGGGTTTCTCAGGTCAAAGGGCTGCTGCTCACCTTCAACGTATTGCTCGCCCTGTGGCCGGCGCTTTTCTTATATAAGATGATCGATCAAATTGGTGGCATCAAAGCCATCGCCCTGACCATGCAGGGAATGGTCCACGACCAGGGGTGGGTGCTGATCTTGCAGGCCTGGATGCTCTCGGCCATCATCGAGAGCCTGGCCGGTTACGGTATCCCTATCGCCATGATCGCTCCTCTGTTGATGGCGCAAGGCATTTCGCCGGTGCTGGCGGTAGCGACGGCAGCCGTCGGCCACACCTGGGCCGGCACCACCGGCGGTATGGCGCTCTCTTTGCGCGTGCTGGCCGGGGTCACTAACTACACTCAAGAAGCACTTTTCCCGGATACGGCCATCCTGCTGGGAATCTCCATCGTCCTTTCGGGATTTGCCGTAGCCTTTCTGCTCGGACAAAAGAAACAGTGGTGGCGCGTGCTGATCACGGGGTTGGTGGCCGCGCTTTCTCATTACTTGCTGGGAGTGCTGGGCATGATTCCCATCAGTGCGTTGATAGCCGCGGCGCTGGGATTCACGGTTGGTTCCCTTTTAAGCAAAAAACCACGGACAGATTCTCCCCCGCATGCTCCCAACCCGGTCTTGCGCGCCGGATTGATCGCTTACGGAATTCTGGTGGTCATCATGTTGCTGGTCTCGCTGATCCCCTGGTTGAACCGCACACTTTCCGCCCCTACCTGGACGCTGCAATTCCCGCAGGTGGTCAGCGACCGCGGTATCGTCACGCTGGCCGAAAGCGGCTATGTATTCCATTTCCTCACCCACCCGGGTACCATGATCCTGCTTACCCTGGCACTGGTCATTCCTTTATTCTGGTTCTCAACAGCCCTCCCGCGCCTGGACTTGAAACAGGTGCTCAAGGCTACCACCCAATCAGCCCTGCCAGGTAGTCTGGGCATGCTGTTCATGATCGGCCTATCCACAGTGATGGAGCATACCGGCATGACCCTGGCATTGGCGAATGGGTTGAACGCGCTGGTTGGCGGCATCTACCCACTCTTCTCCCCGCTCGTCGGGGTCGTCGGTTCATTTGCCACCGGCAGCAACCTCAACTCCAATGTGCTGTTCGGCCTGCTGCAAAAGGAAGTGGCGAAACTGGTTAACGCCAGCCCTGTCGTGATCCTGGCCGCGCAAACGACCGGGGGCTCGCTGGGCAGCAGCATTGCCCCGGCCAAACTGGCTGTGGGCACCAGTACCAGCAGCGCTAAAGGACAAGAAGGTGCAGTACTGCGTATCACCCTGCCCATCTGCCTGGGGATTGCTCTGATAATTGGCGTAGTCACCTGGATATTGAGTTGAAACTGTCCAGCTGATCAACCCGTAGCCGTTTATCCTTCATTATATTAAGAGTAACGGCAATTCGACTGCAGCGTTCCCTGGTGGGTAAAAACGATTTGCCAGAGCTGCTGGTTGCAGGCGTTCTTCCAGTAAGCGCAGGAATAAGTAAGCCGCTTATCCAGCATGGCAAGATACAGCTCATTGCCCAGATCATAATGCTTCTCACCCACCTCAAAAGCTCTCGCCGCGGATTGTCGATTGATCATTTTCGCTCTTAATCCCTGAAAAACCAGGCGCAGGTTGTCCTTCACTTTTTCGTCCAAGTGTGCTTTTATGCACCCGGTGGATGAACTGGTCGATAGAATTGCTATCCCACCAGCCTTCCATGTAGGCTTCGCCCAGGCCCAGAGATGAATCACTCAGAATGCGGTCTTAAAGGCGCTGATCATTGAATTGTATATCCCAGGGATTGTTGCCATTGATCTGAATTTCGGCCAGGTCCAATAATTCACGAATGGTCGTTTCTGATTTTGCCATATGTCTCCTCCAAAGGTTAAGGCAAAGAATTAATATTTACCTTCTTTGTCTGAATATGGCTATGATAGCATTCCTGTGAAAAAATCGGTTCGAGGAGGGAATTTCAAAAAATCAACTGACTCAATGAGCCGGTTTACCATCGTCATCCGGCCCAAAACCTGTTGAGAGATAAGTAGTTCACTTACTGAACCTGACGAGTTCAAAAATTCTCTCAACCAAATCTTTATAAGAAAAATCTGGCGCTTTTATCGAAAGAATAGACTTTATCTTGTCGATCTGTCGTGGGAAGAGTGATCTTTCAGGTGCTTGGTCGAACGCGTTCTTTCTATCTAACCTGTTGACTGAATTTGGTTAAAAAAAGACCAGAGCAAGTGTAGTGCACTCCGGTCTTCTGGTTAATCCTCGATATTGGTCGGTGCCTTTGAGGAAGTATCCACTGATTTTTTCCCGATGCCAAATATCTTCTTGAATCCCGTCCAGATGAGTTTTAACAACCCCAGAATTGGTTCGAGTGCCCAGTCCACCAGCTCATTGACATTGGCAAAACCCTGACCAATCCATAAAAAGATCGGGTGCATTTTTTGAAAGAGCCTGGAATGAGCGTACAACAGGGTCAACAAGATGATCCCCACGCTGATGCTCAGACGTACATATGAATTTATTTGAATATTTTCAAACTCAGCCAGAAGTATTTCTCCGCCGATTGTCATGATCAACAGGTAAGCTGCCTTCTTCAGGATTGGTTCGCGATCCACCAGATAACTGAACCATCCAGCCGCCACCCGCATCAGCAAGATCCCAATAAAGACGCCGATCACCACCAGCCAAAAACGGTTAGTCACTGCCACGGCTGCGACAATGTTATCGATGCTGAACACAATATCCGAGATTTCAACGGTCAGGACGATCGACCAAAACCCGACCTGTTCGATCGGATGAACATGATAGTCGGTTTCACCGAGTTCGGCTTCACCCAAATTGTCAAAGGCCAGACGAATGAGATACAGGGCGCCGACAATCTTGATCCATGGAGTATTGCTGATCTCGGTTGCCAGGAAGAGCATTAATCCCTGGGCCACGTAGGCACCGATCAAGCCCACCCGCAACGCAGCGGTCCGTTGATTTCCCAGCACAGGGTGCAGCCAATCGCCGACCTTCCAGAGCTCCTTGGGCCACTGCACCGGCCTGTCGCTGGGTAAATGTGCCACCAGTGATCCCAGCACGGCTGCATTATCGATGGAAAGAATTACCTGCAAGAAGATGAGTTGCAAGACAATCAGGGGAATTGCCCAGTCCATTTGATCTCCGTTTGGTCGGGATAAAAAACATTCTGTTCTGTGAGTACACAAGGACAAAGTAGAACTTGTCCATTATATAAGCCATTAGGTTAAAAAAACAGTGCGGGATTACTGGAAAACAGGCTCTTTTAATTACTACTCTTGCAAAAGCCATAAATTTTAGTAGAATAAAAATTAATAAACTGTCTCTTTGTTTTTAAGGATGTTATTATTCAATGTGAACTGGTAATGTCTCAAACATGCAAATTCAGAAATAGGTACGACACAGCACTGATGATTCTTTCCAAAAAAGGAGTTCAAAATGGCAAGCCTTGAGGACATTCTTGCGGTAATTCTGGGTGGGGGGAGAGGCGCCAGGCTTTTCCCATTAACCCAGGAAAGATCAAAACCTGCAGTCCCCATGGCGGGAAAATATCGACTCATCGATATCCCTATTAGCAATTGCATCAATTCAGGCATCATTCGTATCGCCGTGCTTACCCAATTCAATTCGATTTCGCTGCACCGGCATATTTCGCGCACTTACAACTTTGACTCCTTTCACAACGGTTGGGTGCAGGTGTGGGCTGCCGAACAAACCGTGGCAAATAGTGACTGGTATCAGGGCACTGCCGATGCAGTCAGGAAACAACTACTGCAAATTCGCACCACCAGAGCCAAATATGTCTTGATTCTCGCTGGCGACCACCTCTACCGCATGGATTTCTCCAAGATCGCCCAGTTTCATTTTGAGAAGGGGGCTGATATTACCATAGCGGCCTTACCTTGTTCGACGGAGGATGCCCCCCGTTTTGGAATCTTGAAACGCGACCCTTCGATGCGCATTACCGATTTCTTTGAAAAACCTAGGGACCCTGAAATTCAGCAAAAATTTATCAGCCGCGATGACAAAGAAAAACCCTTTCTGGCCTCCACCGGCATCTACCTGTTCAACATTGATACCCTGTGTGAACTCCTGGAAAGCAGTTCCTTCGATGATTTCGGAGGCCAGGTGATCCCGGCTGCCATTAAAACCCATAAGGTCTACGGCTATGATTTTGAAGGGTTTTGGGAAGATATCGGGACGATTCGCTCCTTCTATGACACCAACCTCGCTCTGACCAGTCCCGATTCTCCATTCGATTTCTTCGATCCCGAACGGCCGATCTATACTCATCCCCGCTTTTTACCCGGGTCAACCATCACCCACAGCATTCTCGAAAATACCTTGTTGGCTGAGGGTTGTTTGATCGACAACGCAGAAATCTACCATTCTGTGATCGGGCTACGCAGCCACATCCGCAGTAATAGTATCATCAGGGATACGATCATCATGGGTGCTGATTATTATGAATCCAACGACTCGACTCCAGACGCTTCGGTCGAATTGGGAATCGGCCGAAATTGTTCGATCGAAGGCGCGATCATCGATAAAAATGCCCGCATTGGGGATGGAACTGTCATCAAACCCTTCCCACGTGGTTTGGATTTTACTGAAAAAAATTGGGTCGTCCGCGATGGGATAGTAGTCATTCCCAAGAATGCCATCATCAAACCACAAACCATGCTTGTTCCTTAGGCTTAGCTCAATTACCGGGATATCAATTCGCGAGAAATAAATGAGGAGAAAGTGAATGGCGAATAAGGATACTGAACTCCCTAAAAAAGAGGAGCAACCGAAGGTTACCTGGCACTCGCTGACCACGGATGAAGTAATAGAAAAACTCGAATCCCATGAAGAACATGGCCTGACCGATAAAATCGCCGAACAACGGTTGAATGAAATCGGTCCCAACCAACTGGCTGAGAAACCCCACGCTTCATTCATTTCGCTGGTGTTGGCGCAGTTAAAAGGATTTGTCGTGATCCTGCTCATTGTGGCATCGGTCATCTCTGCCATTCTGGGTGAATGGGTGGATGCAGCGGCGATCATGACCATCGTTGTGCTCAATGCCATCATGGGGGTCGTCCAGGAATCCCGTGCCGAAGAAGCACTGGCGGCTTTGAAAAAGATGGCTGCGCCTGACGCACAGGTGCTGCGCAACGGCAGGCGGGTCGTCGTCCCCGCCTCCGGGTTAGTCCCCGGCGATATCGTTTTTCTCGAAGCAGGCAATTTTGTGCCCGCTGATCTACGCCTGATCGAATCCATGAACCTGCGGGTAGATGAATCCGCCTTGACCGGAGAATCCGTCCCGGTGCAAAAGAACGCGGCTCTGATCGTCAGCGCCGACAGTAGTTTGGGTGACCGCAAGAACACCGCTTTTATGGGTACTGTCATTTCTTATGGCCGTGGTAAAGGGGTAGTGATCTCGACCGGAATGCATACGCAACTGGGAATGATCGCCACCATGTTGCAAGCGGTTGAAGAGGAAGAAACTCCGCTGCAGAAACGCCTGGACCAACTGGGCAAAACGTTGGGCTGGGCCTGCCTGGCAGTGTGTGCTATCGTTTTTGTCACGGGCCTTCTCGAAGGCGGCCATGCTTTGACCCTGTTCATGATCGCTGTCAGCCTGGCCATCGCCGCCGTCCCCGAAGGGCTCCCAGCGATCGTCACCATCAGCCTGGCTCTGGGAATGCGCGAAATGATCCACAGACATGCCTTGATCCGCCGCCTGTCCTCCGTGGAAACGCTGGGGTCGGCGACGGTCATCTGCTCAGACAAAACCGGCACCCTGACCCAAAACGAAATGACCGTCAGACGCATCTGGGTGGATGGCCAGTTTGTGGCTGTTTCGGGGCAAGGTTACTCCCCGAAAGGCGATTTCTTTGTAGAGGGCAAGACAGTCGATCTGGATGACTATCCGGCCGTGCGCACTGCCCTGTGGGTGGGTGCCTTAAATAATGATGCCCTACTCGAAAAAGTTGAAACTGACAATGGCTCGCTAAACTTCAATATGATCGGCGACCCAACTGAAGGTTCCTTGTTAGTGGCCGCCCACAAAGCCGGAGCATTGAGGGCCAGCTTGAACCTCGCTTACCCGCGTACCAATGAGGTCCCTTTCGACTCTGAACGCAAGCGCATGATCACCATTCATTTGATCGAGGACCCCCAAAAAGGCGATATCTCTCCCTTTGTGGATGATTCTCCCAAGAAGTCGAGCGTCATCGCCGTCAAAGGCGCACCCGATCTTGTCTTGAACCTGTGCACCCATTACAAGCCCTTGGACGACGGCAAAAGACTGCCGTTGGATCAGGCAGCTCGCGAGCGCATCCTGGCCGCCAATGACGCCATGACCAAGGATGCCCTGCGCGTTTTGGGTGTGGCTTATCATGTCGTCAAAGTACTGCCTCAAGATGCCTCTGCCGCCGAATTGGAGAAAGATCTGACCTTCGTCGGGCTGATTGGCATGATCGACCCGGCGCGCACAGAAGCAAAACCAGCGTTACTCACTGCCGCCAGGGCTGGTATCCGTACCATCATGATCACCGGTGATTTTCCTAATACAGCCAGAGCCATCGCTGAAACCATCGGCCTGCTGCGCCCGAATCACAAGGTAATGACCGGCGCCCAACTGGATGCCATCGACGACGCCACGTTGAAGACCGAAGTGGAACAGACCGACGTCTTTGCCCGTGTTTCACCTGAGCACAAGATGCGCATCGTGGATGCGCTCAAAGCCAACGGCGAGATCGTGGCTATGACTGGTGATGGTGTCAACGATGCCCCGGCCATCAAGCGCGCCGATATCGGCATCTCGATGGGTATCACCGGTACCGACGTCGCTAAAGAGACCGCTGATATGGTACTGACCGACGATAACTATGTGAGCATCGTCTCGGCCGTCGAGCAGGGCCGCATCATTTACTCGAACATCCGCAAATTTGTCTACTACCTGATCTCGTGCAACCTGGCCGAAATCCTCATTATCTTCCTGCCCACGGCACTGGGAAAACTCTTAATGCCGAACTTGAGCCCCGACCAGTATGCTCCGCTGACTGCTGTGCAGCTCCTCTGGTTGAACCTAGTCACTGATGGTGCTCCGGCGTTGGCCCTGGGCACTGAAAAGGGCGATCCGGATATCATGGACCAGAAGCCGCGCCCACCCAAGGAACCCATCATCAATAATGAGATGAAGATCGGCGTTGTGATGCAGACCATCGCCATAACGTCTGTGACATTGCTCGCTTTCTGGATTGGCTTACATCACGATGTCCGGTATGCCGAGACCATGGCTTTTGCCACCCTTTCGATCTCGGAACTGCTACGCGCTTACACATCGCGCTCCGAACATTACCCACTATTCAAGATCGGCGTATTCAGTAATAAATGGATGAATCTGGCCGTGGGTGCCTCGCTGGCACTGGTCCTGGCTGTGATCTACATCCCGGTCTTGAACCCGATCTTCCAGACCGAACCCCTGACCGGCGCCGAATGGGAACTGGTTCTACCCTTGCTGCTCATCCCCTCGATCGTGGCGGAACTGACCAAAGTGGCGATACGAGCCATTGCCAGAAACAAGAAAACAGAGTGAAACACAGACCTCCTGATCATAAAAAATCAAGAGGTCTTTTTATCGGGGACCCAAACAAATCGGTGGCTTTGTGATTTCTATCCGCGGAGCAAGCTCACGCGGTATTACGGAATCACTAGAACGCCAGCCACCTCTAAAAGCTATGAACCGACGCAGGAAGCTGTTCGGTATTCAAAAAGCGAATAAAATTGGTCTGGCTTTATAAAATCTTTCCCCGGATGTGTGCGTCAGCGGGTATTCGTATTATAGAACCAGTTATACCCATAGTAATAGCCGCTCGTTGTTTCTACGCGGATGGCGATCTTGGCGCTGCCAACCAGCGACGATGGAATTGGATAAGTCGCGCTAAAACAGCCGCTCGTTCCGGAGTTTCCCGAACCCACGACAGTTCCACTATTTGCATCAGTTCCATAAGAACCCATACGGACGCTGAGAGATTGCCCGCTCGGGAAGTTCGTCGCATCGATCGTCACCTGGAGATCTTGTGCTACATCGATTATCGTAATGACGGGAACACTACCGCCGGACCCGGGTATCGAAGAGCAACTGGCATATTGTGTGGGCTGCCCGGGTGTCGTTGTGGAATAAACCATCGTCATAGGCGTGGCAACTGGCGGTAATGGAGTAGAAGCTGATTGAACCGGAGTATTCGTAATTGCCGGAGTGATCAAAGAACCAGCGGAGGTTTCTCCTTGCGGTGTATCTGTAAAAAATGTAAATGCGGGGGTGCTCGTTGTGATTCCGGTTAAACTTCCAGTGGTCATCGTACCCAGTTCGGATTCGGCAGTCTGGGTGGCAGCCAGAATATCTTTCATAATTTGAGACTGGGTGGCCACCGGGAAGGGAACGTTTCCATAGGTCGTAGCCGTGATCAATGGCGAAAATGAAGCAGACCGTTCACAGGCCGACAACAGGAATCCAGCAGCAAATAGAACGAAGATAATTGCATGTATTTTCTTATTCATTCAATTCTCCCTATAAACACCGATTTCTGACCTGTGGGAAAACGCAACTGGTTCATTGACTTATCTCGAGCATTTTTTTTCTTATATTGCAATCCCAAGGAATTCCTCACATCTATTATGTACATACATGCCACAATCAATAAAAAATCATGCATTCAAGAATTATACTTTATTTGGAGTCTAACTATCCTGTTCGTAATGCAGCCATATTTTCTTCTCCGAGCAGCGCGCGGATGGGAGCAAAACTGCGGCGATGAATGGCGGAGGGGCCATAACTCTTCAGTCTCTGCTGGTGTAAAGAAGTACCGTACCCCTTATGCCGGGAAAATCCGTATTGCGGATACAGTGTTTCACAATCACACATCCAGGCATCCCGGCTGGTCTTGGCCAGGATCGAAGCTGCTGCAATGCTCAGGCTGCGTTGATCGCCTTTGATCAGGGCGGTCTGCGGGATATCCACATCCGGTAAGAACAAAGCGTCGATCAACAGGTGATCGGCGGTTTCGGCAAGGGCGCGTAATGCACGCTGCATCGCCAGGCGGGTGGCCGGTAAAATCCCCAGGGCATCGATCTCGGCAGCGCTGCTTTCCCCTACCGCCCAGGCGAAGGCGTGATTGCATATCACCGGAGCCAAATCCGCGCGCCGGGCGGGACTGAGCTCTTTTGAGTCGCGCACGCCTTCAAGTAATTTGAGAATGTCGGGGGATGGTGGCAGGATCACCGCTCCGGCCATTACGGGACCAGCCCAGGCACCCCGGCCCGCTTCATCCAGACCGGCAATGTACCGAACAGCTTGCAGCCATAAGTCTTGTTCAAACTCAAGGTTGGGCGCAGCCGGAATCTGGGAAGGGTCAAGGCGCGCAGGCATCGTCGCTCAGCGAGAGTATATTCCACGCCGCAGGTTACGGCGAATCAGTAGAAGATCCAATGCCATTCGTATCGAATCACGCAGCACATGAACCTTGCTGTTGGCCCGGTAGTACCAGGGGATTGGCACCTCGATAATGCGGTATTTCATCCGCCGGGCAATGGCCAGAATTTCTACGTCGAAGGTCCATCCGGTAATGGTCATCTTGGGGAAAAGGGACTCGGCGGCCTGTGCGGAAAAGCATTTAAAGCCACATTGGGTATCATTCAGCTCTGGCAAAGTGAGGATGCGTACCAACGAGTTGAATACCCTGCCGACGACATGGCGATAGAATGGCTCGCCGTAGCGCACCGCTCCTGGTGCCTCGCGGGAAGCGATGGCGATTTCGTAATCGCCGCATTCGGGCGGCAGAAAATGACTGATTTCGTCGATAGGCATAGAAAGATCAACATCACAGACAAAGCGATAAGTGCCTCTAGCCAAAAGCATGCCTCTTTGCACAGCGCGGCCCTTACCAGGCAGATCATCGTGGACGACCTTCACGTAGTTATGGCTGCGCGCGAAATCCCGGGCAATGCCTAGCGTGCCATCGGCACTGGCGTTCTCGATGATGATTACCTCGCAGGCATAAGGTTGCTTTTTGACAAACTCATCTGTCTGCTTCAAAGAAGCGGGTAGGCGGGTTTCTTCATCGTGAGCCGGAAAAAGGATCGAGAGAAAAATTGAAGAGGTATCCATGATTCGATTATTATAAATGCTTTTCGGCTTCGCCGTCATCACTTTGCGATTTTCCCCCTTTTACTGACATTTGAATGTTTTACATACTCAAGCACAGCCCGCTGACAGAGGATAACAAAATTTCCCACCAATGCGGGCATTATTTTTACAAAGTCGGGGTGGGCGGACTTGAACCGCCGGCCCCCGCGTCCCAAACGCGGTGCGCTGCCAACTGCGCTACACCCCGATGTGGATAGAGTATAATCCGAAGCAGCCTCAACCGTCAAGGAACGCGACTTAATGGATTTTCCTGCCTGCAAAACCATCCTGATGACCTGCCTGGCCATTCTCATTACTGCCTCCCTGGCTGCTTGTTCAACTCCCTTGCTCACTCCAGCAATCCCAACCCCGACACTAACTGCCACGGTTACATCCATTCTCCCTACACCCACTCAGACAGCTACCGCTACCCCACAAGGTTGCCAGGAGCAGAAAGGTACTATCAGCGTAACCAGCGTCCCCAGCAAGTTGTTAAAGGGTTCCATCGAGTTGAGAGTGTATACCCCTCCGTGTTATGCAGACATCTCCCCGACCCGCTATTCAGTGCTCTACATGCTGCACGGGCAGACCTATGATGACCAACAATGGCAGCTGTTGGGTTTGACAGACGCTGCTGACAATTTGATCGCGACCAAACAAATTGCCCCGCTGATCATTGTCATGCCCAACGAAGCCGCTTCCATGTCCGATGCGAATACTTCAGCATTTGGCGACGCCCTGGTCAATGAGGTCATCCCCTGGGTGGACCAGCACTATGCCGCCTGTGAGGAGCGTACCTGCCGCGCCATCGGCGGTTTGTCGCGCGGGGGTAACTGGGCTGTTCACCTGGGGCTCTCTCACCCGGAACTCTTTGCCGCCATCGGCGCTCATTCCACCCCTTTGTTTTACGGCGACCTCACCCTGACCGGGATGTGGATTAAAAAAATGTCTGCGACAACGCCATTGCCGATGATCTACATCGATTTCGGCAAGAGCGATGAAGATAAAGGCAATATGCTCCAGTTCGAAAAAGAACTCAATGACCTGGGCGTCGCGCATCAGATGATCCAGTTCACCGGCGACCATGATGCGGAATACTGGTCCGCGCACGTAGACGACTATCTACGCTGGTACTCCGCTTCGCTGGCTGCGCCGCAGGGGTAGTGAACCGGGACTGCCAATGGTATCAGATTCAAGGTTTCGTTAACTATCGAAACGAATCGAAACGAATCGAAACGAATCAAGTCGATAAAGGAACCGGGGACAAATATGAGATTGTTAAATGACACAATATTGTGAGATATATGTATTTATTCACGCTGAATTGCGGTAACACGGAGAAGCCTCAAACATCATGGTTTCGATAACTGTGGGATCAATTCGAAACAATTCTGTTTTACATTGCTATAATGACAAAACAGCAAGCAAGAATAACAGCGAAAAGTGGTTTGTTCCAATTGATGTTTTTCCTAATCATCATGATTGTGGTGAGTAGTTACAGACATATTATAGAACATATTTACTATTTTGTCAAGGGGATTCCGTCCGAGCGGAATCGCAGTCCCAAAAAAAATCAAACTGATCAGTACAATTCGGGGTTCTTGAATGGGATGAGTGCAAAAATGACGGCCGGAACGTACAGCCCGGCCCGGTCGACGGCATCCCCGGTGAGCAGGCCGATGGCGCCGTTTTGCTGCTTGGAGTTGTTGCACCCAAAGACCCGGTCGTCCGCCTCGCCCAGCTCCACGCCCTGGCGTACCAGGGCAGCGACTTTCTCCGGGATGAAGAACTCTCCGCTGCGGCCCTTGCCCATACGTTCGCGGTCGAGCACCACCACCCAGGCGAACGTGCCCAGTTGGCCCTGGTACTCCTCCGCGCCGCCCTCGATGCCCACCCAGTAATCCGCGTCTGGATAGGCCTGCTGCACCAAATGCGCTCTTTCGTTGGCCCCCTGCAGCGTCTCGGCGTCGGACATCGGTTGTACCGAGATGCTCGGTACCGTTTTGGCCGATTGCACCCGAAATTCCTCA
>Ga0182011_10000263_pt1 | contig 44956 bp, 37 predicted proteins | sample 711E1DmetaG_FD_120481 | JGI IMG/M metagenome (GOLD analysis project Ga0182011, IMG submission 120481) | Permafrost microbial communities from Stordalen Mire, Sweden - 711E1D metaG | ecosystem: Environmental > Terrestrial > Soil > Wetlands > Permafrost | place: Sweden: Stordalen | collected...
CAGACGGAGGACAGCAGCAGGAACGCGTTCATGGTGCAGGCGGGCGGAGGCGTGGACTTCCGGGTGAATGATCGATTGTCCCTGCGGGCCGAAGGCGATTACGTGTTCAACAACTTCTTCAGCCAGCACCAGAACGACTTCCAAGGCGTCGCCGGCGTCGTCTTCCACTTCTGAGCGGGTCCCAGTCCGGTTTTCTGGGGTAAATCGCAGGAAAATGGCCGATCTGGGCCACTTCTGGCGGATGTTGCATACTGTACACACATCACAGCCTATTGGTCGGCAGCCGTGATATAGTCCATTTTAGCGACAATTCGGATAGACCAGGCAGTCCACTCACCTATTCTCTATCCCCAATCGAAAGGGGGATCTCATGTTGAAAAAGAGCATGATCCTGCTGGGAAGTCTGCTCGTGGCAACGAGCCTCTGTCTGGCACAAGAGAAAACAGACCCGCAACCCGTGGTCAAGAAGACCCCGATTAAGCAAACGAGTGCCGCGTCTGGTAAAGAGATGTACAGCCAGTACTGCGCTCCGTGTCATGGAAGCGACGGTAAGGGTGCAGGTCCCGCGGCGTCATCGATGAAGACGATGCCCACCGACCTGACCCAACTGGCCAAGCAACTCGATGGCAAATACCCAGCCAATTCCGTGGCTTCCGTACTGAAGTTTGGCAGCGGCCCCGCTTCCCACGGCTCGGCCGATATGCCGGTTTGGGGTCCATTGTTCAAGTCATTGGACAAGTACCACGAATCCGTTGTGCAGCAAAGAATAAGCAACCTGGTGAGCTATATTGAATCCCTCCAGGGAAAATAAGGCTCCCCGGTTTTGAAGTTCCGAGAGGCAGGAAGCTCAACTTCCTGCCTCTTCTGTTCTGTGTACCAAGGATGGTCGGAAGGCATTCATTCCACTGTGCGCGTGGCACGTTTCAGCGTGATTTGGGGTGCGGCGGCTTGTTTACCCTGAGCTTCGAAGGGCCGCCGCTTTTACAGCTGCATGCCCCGCTGACAAATCATAGTCTTAAATCCGAGCTTGACCAATTGCAGGCGTGCACCTCTCCTTCTGTTTTAGTCCATTGTCGTAGGTGAATCCCTCTGCAACTTCGGATTTCAGACTCACGGTAAGTGTTGCCCTCATGCTCCCTGCCCTGATGCCCGCGCCACATCACCTGCCAGAGACTCCTCACCCGTTTGCCTCATGGCATCCTGCTCACGCTGTCACGCAGGATTCGCCGGGAACTTTCTGCCTGCCTTCTCGGAAATACAGAGGTAAAGTTAGAGTCCATCCCCCAGCCTCACGAGTCTGGGTAGCGTAACTTTAGTACCGGGGCCTGCGTCTTTAAGAATGAGCAGGTTACGAAGGGAAGAACACCTATGCACCATAAGCACTTGTACTTATTTGGTTTCCTGTTTTTGGTCCTCGCCACCCCCAACCCGGCACAGAATCCCGATGCTTCGTCCCAGGCTCAAGAGCAGGGCGCATCCCCTCGCGGTAGCCGCGGGCAGGGACGTGGCGGGCCCATGGAGGGGCGCGGTATCGCCGGAAAGATCACCGCCATTAACAGCGGTTCGCTCGAGATGGCCAAGCCCGACGGAACATCCGTGACCGTCAAGCTCACCGACAAAACCGAATTTCGCAAGGACCGCCAGCCCGCCAAAATTGCCGACTTCAAGGTCGGCGATCTTGTTTTTGTACGCGGCGATGAAAATGCCGACCACACTGTGACCGCTCAGATGATCGGGGCGCGCACAGGCAACGCCCCCGGAGGTGGCGGAGGGGGATTCGGTGGTGGTGCAGGCTTCGGTGAAATGGGCAAGGACTTTGTCGCCGGCGAGGTGAAGTCCATCGACGCACCCAAGCTGACCATCATGCGCACCGACAATGTCACCCAGACCCTCGAACTCACCGAAGACACTTCACTTCGCAAGGGCCGCGACAGCATCACCATGGCCGACATTCACCCCGGCGACCACGTGGTGATCCGCGGAGCGCCTCAAAATAATGTTTTCGTCCCCAAAAACGTAATGGTCCTTTCCCCAGAACAGTGGCAGCGCATGCAGCAGATGGCTGGTGTTAGGGGAGGACCTGCCGGAAATGCACCCCCTAACGCGCCCACGGGCAATTCGCTCCAACATTAGCTCACCGAGGGAGTGCAGTTTGAAGTCAATTCTTCACGGCATATTGGCGATTGCATTGGTGGCGATTCTCTTCGCCTTGCATTTGCAGGCGCAAGAGACTGCGCCCGTTGCACCTGCACAGGAAACCGTAATCTCCGTTCCGCCGGGCGCCTCTGCACCGTCTTATGAAATCACCGGATCCGCGCGCAGCGGCAAGACTCCTCTGCCGGGCGCGGCGGTCACAGCCGCAAACACCTTGACCGGCAAGAAATATGCAGCCGTGACCAACGCCGAAGGTAAGTTCTCTTTCTCAGGCATCCTCCGTGGCCGCTACGTTGTACGCATCGAGTTCATGGGCTTCTCTCTCTTCACCCAGGAACTCGTACTCAATCCGCAGAGTCCCTCCGCGAAAGTGGACGCCGAATTGCTCCTCGCCTCTCGACAGCAACAGCAATCGAACAATGCCAGCGCCGGCGTCGCTGCTGGCCGAGGCTTTCAGAGCCTGGCCGTGGACAGCACACTCTCTTCTCTGGCAGGCGGTGATTCCGGCTTTGGTGCAACGGGCGCACCCGGCGCTGCGCAAAACACCAATGATCTTTCCAGCCTCCCCATGAATGGCGCGGGCGCGGATGGTCCCACGGAATCTGTCAGCATCAGTGGCGCGCAGGGGCGCACGCAGGACTTCGGCGGCGGCAGTGAAGATGAACTGCAACAGCGCATCCAGGAATTTCGCGACCGTGTACAAAGTGGCGGCGGCCCCTTCGGTGGCGGACCTGGCTTCGGTGGTCCGGGCGGAGGCGGCGGAGGCGGACCCATCGCTATTGGTAGGATGGGTGGCCGCGGGTTCAACATCAACCAGCCCCACGGCCTTCTTTATTTCTCGGACGACAACGCCTCGCTCGACGCCACACCCTACTCGATTACCGGCGCATCCGCCACCAAACCGCAATACAACCAGGCACGCTTCGGTGCAAACGTCGGGGGCCCCTTGAAGATTCCCAAGATTTACGACGGTGGCAACAAATGGTTCTTCTTCGCTGGCTGGAACGGATCGCGAGGAGATTCCCCTTACGTTGCATACTCCAGAGTGCCAACTGGCGACGAACGCGACGGTAATTTTACAGCGGCAACCTACAACGACGGCGCACCGATCCAGCTTTTCAATCCTGCCACCGGACAGCAGTATCAGTTCAATGGCGTCCCTAACCAGTTGGATCCATCCTTGATCAGTTCCGCTGCGAAAGCTCTTCTGCAGTTCATCCCCCTGCCAAACATGCCGCCCACTGCGTCCGGTCAGAATTTTCAGTACCTTACTTCGGCCGCAAGTAGCTCTGACGCCGTGATCCTGCGTCTGGTCCACAATTTCGGATCAACCCCCACCCCCAGTCCGGGTGGACGGGGTGGCGGGGGTAGGGGTGGCGGGCGACGCCGCCAAAACAACATTAACTTCGGGCTCAATTGGGCGCGCACCTCGACCAATATCGTGAATCCCTTTCCCTCACTTGCAGGAGGCACGGGAACGCAAGGCTTGAACGCCAGCGCTGGCTGGACTTACGGCAAAAATCGCATGACCAATATCTTCCGCGTGAACTATAACCACAATCACGTTGCCACCACGAATCTCTATTCCAACGTCACCGACGTTGCAGGCCCGGGCGCCGCCGGAATCAGTGGAATCTCGAACGTTCCGTTTGACTGGGGATTGCCGGGAATCAGTTTCACTTCATTTGGCGGGCTCAACGATCCCACGCCGCGCCGCGAACTCGATCAAACCTACACCGTCTCCGACACCGTTTCCTGGAATCATGGGAAGCACAATTGGCGCTTTGGCGGAGACTACCGTCGCATTCTTCAGAGTTTTCACTCCGCCAGAAACGCGGAGGGCAGTTTCGTCTTTACAGGCTTTGCCACCTCTCAATACGCACCGGGCAGCACGCAGCCTGTGCCGGATACGGGCTACGATTTTGCGGACTTCCTCCTTGGCTATCCTCAGCAAACATCCTTGCAGTTCGGCACCACTTCCTACAGTTTTCGCGCCAACTCCTTCGACTTTTTTGCCCAGGACGATTGGCGCATTCTTTCAAAACTCTCGCTGAATCTCGGTCTGCGCTACGAGTACAACGGCCCCTACACCGAGGCTCAAGATCGTATTGCCAATTTGCAAGTCGGCCCGGGATTTGCCGCCGCAGTACCCGTCGTCCCGGCGGGCGCCGTGCTGCCACCGGGTTCGGGGACATTCGCCGTCTCCTCCAATCCATCCCTTCTGCAACCCGACCGCAACAATTTTGCCCCTCGCATCGGCATTGCCTGGAAACCTCTCCAGAAAACCGTGGTCCGCGCCGGCTACGGCATCAACTACAACCTCGCCCAATACAGCACCATGATTCAGAACTTCGCGTTTCAACCTCCCTTTGCCAGCGCGGCCACGAATGCCACGAATCTCGCCGGCCTGATTGGCCCGGCCCCGCTCACTCTCGTAAACGGTTTCCCCGCCCTTACCCAAGGCACCGTATCCAATAATTTCGCCGTCGATCCCAACTACGCCCTGGGCTATGTGCAGATCTGGAATCTCGATCTTCAGCGCGAATTGCCCGGCAGCGTCGTCCTCAACGTCGGCTACAACGGCGCCAAAGGCACGCGCTTGGACACGGAGCGCGCCCTGGTGGTCGCGGGCAATCAGCCTTTCATTTACGAATCCTCCGAGGGCAACTCGATTCTCCATGCCGCTTCCGTTCGCGTTCGCAGGCGCATGTCCAAAGGCCTCGGCGTCAGCGCACAGTACGTGTTCTCCAAGTCCATTGATGACGCCTCTTCCATCGGCGGCGGTGGCGGTGTCGTAGCTCAGAATCCCTTCGATATCTCGGCTGACCGGGGGCTTTCCAGTTTCAATCAGACGCACAAATTCACCGGCAACTGGATGTACGATCTTCCCTTCGGCGAGAACCGCCGCTTCGCCCAAAAAGGTGTCTGGTCTCACGCCCTTTCCAACTGGCAATGGAGTGGCGACTTCACCGTCGCTTCGGGTCTCTACTTCACTCCCAGCGTGCTCGGCGGCTCCGTGGATATCGCGCGCGGCGTCAGCGGATCGCAGCGTGCCAACCTTGTCCCAGGGCAATCCATTTCACTTCCAAATCCAACGGCGCGGGAATGGTTCAATACCGCCGCGTTCTGCACGCCGGGAATCAACTGCACCAACCCGAGCGACTCGCCCTACGGCGATGCCACACGCAACTCCATCGAGGGTCCGGGCACAGTTACCTTGGACATGACCATCAATCGCACCATTCCGCTCAAGGAGTCGCGCTCTCTCGATTTGCGCCTGACAGCCGGCAATGTCTTCAATCACGTGAACTACACTTCCATCAGCATGGCCGTGAACTCGCTGACCTTTGGTGAAGTCACTGCGGCGGGGGGTATGCGTCGTGTCACGATGCAAGCCCGTTTTCGCTTTTGAGAAATAACACCGATGCTACGCACACGAAACATTCTCTCGATGCTGACCGCCGCGGCGCTGCTCGCGCAGGGCGCTCCGCTTGTCGCCCAGGAACCCAGCCAGCCCGTCGCCGCGCAGGGCCGCATTCGCGTCACTACCGAACTCGTCCTCGTGAATGTCGTCGCTCGCGATAAGAAGGGAAACTTAATCAAAGATCTGAAGAAAGAGGACTTTACTCTTTACGAAGACGGCAAAAAGCAGGCTATCTCCAGCTTCGATTTTGAGGACGTGGATCAATTGCCGAGCACTGCCGGCCCAACCGTCTCTGGCGCGGCGCCGGGAACGCCGGGCACACTACTGCACTCCAGCAAGAAAGCTCCGCCAACGCTCGATGCTCGCGATCGCCGCCTGATCCTCCTCTTCTTCGACTTTTCCGCCATGCAACCCGAGGAGATTGACCGCTCGGTGGACGCGGCGAAGAAATTCATTCACGAGAAGATGCAGCCCGCGGATCTGATCGCCATCGTTTCGCTTGCCACCAACATGCACGTGGACTGCGATTTCACCGATGATCAGGAGAAGCTCGCCTCCGTGCTCTCCAGTTACAATTCCGGCGAAGGGCAGGGCTTCGACAACGGCGCCACGGGAAGCTCCGAGGGCGCCGCGGAGACCGGCGGCTCTTTCACCGAAGACGATACCGATCTCAACACGTTCAACGCCGATTTCAAGCTCCTCGCCATTCAGTCCCTGATGCAGGCGCTCGGCAAGCTCCCGCAAAAAAAGAGCGTCATTTATTTCAGCAATGGCATCACGCAGTCCGGCGTGGATAACCAGTCTGCATTGCGCGCCGCAACGGCCGCCGCCGTAAAGGCGAACGCCTCCATTTATTCCCTCGACGTCCGCGGCCTGCAAGCCTTTCCTCCAGGCGGCCAGGCGCAAAACGCCAGCTTGCACGGGCAATCGGCCTACACGGGCGCGTCCATCATGAACGATTTGAACGGCAACGCCGCTTCACAAGACACCCTCGCTACGCTCTCCGCGGACACCGGCGGCAAAGCTTTCTTCGATTCCAACGATTTCAGCGGCATCTTCTCCCAGGTGCAGAAAGACAGTTCCGTCTATTACGTTCTGGGCTTCACCAGCAACAATCCGGCAAAAGACGGCAGGTTCCGGCATCTGAAAGTCACGGTGAAGAGGCCTGACTTGAAGCTTGATTTCCGCTCCGGCTATTACGCAGGCCGCGACTTCGAGCACCTGAATCGCGCCGACCGCGAAGAGCAGCTCGAAGACGAGCTGGCCGCCCAGTTGCCCCGCGTGGATGTGCCTCTCTATGCCGGCGCCTCTTATTTCCGCAAGGACGATTCCCACTACTATCTCGCCGTTTCCCTGGTCATCCCCGGCTCGCAAATCCCCTTCGTCACCGAAAAGGACAAGGACAACGCCACCATTGACATCATCGGTGAAGCTCTCGAGAGCGGCAAATTCCCCGTCGGCCGCTTGCGCGACACCGTGAAACTCGCCGTCGAAAGCACGCGCGAGGTCCGCCGCAAAAACGTTCAGTACAACACCGGCTTCCTCCTGGCTCCCGGCAGCTACCACCTGAAATTCGTGATCCGTGAAAATCAGACCGGACGCATGGGCTCGTTTGAGACCGATGTGCGCATCCCGGACCTGCGCAAGTCGCCCATGAAAATGAGCTCCGTGGTGTTGAGCAGCCTGCGCGTCCCGGCCACCGCCAAAAAGACGGGCGTCAATCCGCTGGTGCGCGACCAAATGGAGCTCGTTCCCAATATCACGCACGTCTTCACGCCGGATCAGCATCTGTACCTGCAGTACGAGGTCTATGATCCCGCTAAGGGCAAGAACTCCGCGCCAACCGCAGCGGCTCCCGCCGTCACGGACCAGCAAGAGGCGGCCAAACCGCCCGCAGCCGCAAAGCCTGCGCCTAACTCCGTCCGCGTCCTCACCAGCATCGAATTCATTCAGGGCGCCACGAAGGTCTATGAATCCAAGCCGGTCGTGGCCAACGAAGTCACCGCGCCCGATCGCAAAGCCGTCATCTTCCAGATGGACTTGCCGCTGCAATCCTTGAAGCCCGGCCTGTATCTCTGCCAGGTAAACGTGATCGACGACGTCGCCGGCAGTTTTTCCTTCCCTCGGTTTCCGCTGCTCATCCGCGAAGCCGTTCCTCATCCCGCCCCCGCCATCTCCACCCCAGCCGCCTCCGATTAGCCCCACCATCCTTGCCGCCGTAGGGGCATGATACATCGTGCCCGCCTCTCTCTTTCTTATGTAGGGGCCGCCTTCTGAGGCGGGCCGCTCTGCTCCTCTCTTTCTTATGTAGTGGCCGGTCTTCAGACCGGTTCTTGGGTTTCTCTTGGCTCTTCTCCTCGCCGTCATCCCTTTCTTCCCCCGGGAACGCCAATCTCCCGATTGGCCTCCTCAGCGTCCTTCAAACCGCCATTCAGGAGAATGGCGTTCCCAGGTCAGTTCGCGAGATTGCCCCTGCCTTCCCGCTTTGTCATCCCGAGCAACGCGAGGGATCCCTCTTCCTCCTCGTGTCTCGCCCCGCCACCCCTCCCAATTCGGGAAGGAACTGTTGCCACCGGAGTAACCTCCTCCCCCCGGGTGTTTTTGTGAAGCATGTCAAAACAAAGGGGTTGCAGGCGCAACAGTGCGCAACAATGTGAAAACAAGGGACTTAAAAACTCACTGTTTTGATTCGCAAACCTTTTGTTTTGATATGGATGTGCACTGTTGGTGCAGCGAGTGGATGTGCTGGAGATCTGCGGAGCGCGGGCGGGCTTGTGCCGAGTATTCACAACGCATCATACCACACTATTTACCAACTGTCAATAGATATTGTGAGGTAGTATTTCACTCTGAAAAGGGTTTGGGGTAAGCTCTCAGAGTGAAGGAAGCCGCCCTGGACAATTCGGAGACCCCAAGTTCCGTCATCAACAACCTCGGTAAAGGCACCCGGGGATTCTTCTAAGCGAGCGACGAATCGTGGATAATAGGCCAAGCGAATGCAAGTAGCCGCCAAGCGCAAGATTCTGAACGACCAGCCAGCCCTAAAGAATGCTGACCTTTCTCGATATGTCCCCGAGGAACTTGCGAAATTGGATGACCCCCAGACTGCTATCCCGCGCATAGCGAAGGACGCTCAATCCATCGGTCTGATTGAAAGGGCAGTCCATCAAGTTCCTACGTCACACTCGATTTATCGCGGAGATGCGCGGGACATGCCGGGTTTGGAGCCACACAGCGTCCACCTGGTGCTGACTTCGCCACCGTACTGGACGCTCAAAGAGTATCGGGATTCGGAAGGTCAACTCGGTCATGTCGAGGATTACGACCAGTTTCTTCAAGAATTAGATAAGGTCTGGAAACAGTGTTTCCAGGCGTTGGTTCCCGGCGGTCGGATGATCTGTGTTGTTGGCGATGTATGCCTCTCGAGAAAAGAAAACGGCGGACGACACACAGTTGTGCCCCTCCATTCGTCAATTCAAGAGCACTGCCGAAAGCTGGGATTTGACAACCTTGCACCCATCATCTGGCACAAGATTTCCAATGCCACTTACGAGGTGGAAGGTGGATCTACTTTCCTCGGCAAACCTTACGAGCCAAACGCAGTCATAAAAAATGACATAGAATTCATTCTGATGGAGCGGAAGCCCGGGGGCTACCGTTCCCCCGACATTTCCACGAAAGTCTTGAGTGTAATTTCGACGGAAAACCACAAGAAATGGTTCCAGCAGATCTGGAGCGGTGTCACGGGGGCATCGACAAAACAGCATCCCGCGCCATACCCCCTCGAGCTTGCCGAAAGGCTCGTGCGCATGTTCAGTTTCGTCGGTGACACGGTTCTCGATCCCTTTATGGGCACTGGCACGACCACCGTTGCCGCCGCGAAGTGGGGAAGAAACAGCATCGGATTTGAAATCGACCGCCACTATTACAAGCTGGCCCAAAAGCGCATTTCGGAGGAGACATCCTCCCTATTCAGTACGGCGACTATCAACTCGATTCATTCTTCTTAGCCCAGACTATGGCCCTTCATCCCGAGATTGAAAAGAAACTGCGCCGTGCCATAAGGCATTTCTGGTCGACCCGTGATTCACAAGCCAAAAAACAGGGTTCCAAGTCAGGCTCGCGCGACGCCGGCGCAAGGACCGCTGTGACGGGCGGGCATCAGATGGACGGGTTCGTCAACCTGGTCCGGGAGTATTTGTGCGCCAATGGTCTTCCGAGAACACAGGTTTACTGCAACAGAGCAGTGGAGCTGCCGGGTTGGTATCGACCGGAAAAACAGTGGGATTTACTGGTCGTCGCGGGAGGTGAATTGCTAGCCGGGATCGAGTTCAAATCACAAGTTGGGTCCTTCGGAAACAACTTCAATAACCGCACCGAAGAGGCCATCGGCAGTGCGACCGATATCTGGGCAGCCTACCGCGAAGGTGCCTTTAAGCCGTCTTCTCGTCCGTGGCTAGGCTACATGATGCTTCTCGAGGAAGCACCAGGCTCGATGCGACCCGTCAAGGCGAAAGAACCGCACTTCAAGGTCTTCCCTGAGTTTAGTGACGCCTCCTACGGAAAACGATACGAGATTCTGCTCACCAAGCTGGTGAGGGAGCGCCTGTACGATTCGGCGTGTTTTTTGCTTTCCGATGCGAAGCACGGTGCGAAGGGCGATTATCGTGAACCAGCTTCCGAACTTACGTTCGAGAAGTTTATTGCATCTCTATTGGCACGCGCCACAGCAATTGCAGGAACTCGAAGGTCGAGCTAGACATTTGGGACTGCTGTAAATTTGAATTGCCACATATGCCACAGCCCATACCAAAGAAAGTTGTGTACTTGTTCGGTGCGGGTGCAACTCACGCAGAACTTGCTAACCTTGACACAACTCTAATCGAGAAAGGACGGGGACTCCTAATCAGGCATGTCTCCTCTAGGGTCATTGAAAGAGCCAGGCGCTACCCAGCATACCGCGAGGGCGTGGAATTGGTTTCAGGAACTTCGGGGTCGCTCAACATAGAATTGCTGATAAGCCTAATCGAAAACAGCAAGATCCACGGATGGGAATACAAGACTAGGCGTCTAAAACATTTGGTCAAGGAGGATATTGAGAACATCCTAATTGAAGGTCGGACCAGGCGCTTCTACCTTCACAAAGGGCTGCTGGAATTTCATGAGCACCCGATAACATCCGAAAACGAGAAATTGATCGGCCTTATTTCCTTGAACTACGATGATGTTCTTGACCAAGCATGCAAAAGGTTCTTTGGAGACCCAAACTACTGTTTCTCCCTTGAACGAGATGCGCCGTCATTGAAACCCATCCCTTTGCTGAAACTGCATGGGTCATTCAACTGGAGAAGGCAACGCATACGGGGAAGAATGAGAAATATTGAAATCATTCCCATGGGCTCCAACAAAACCTACCTGCATGCACCCTACATCTTCATTTGGAATCGGGCCCTTGAGATTTTGATAGAATGCCATACGCTTCGAGTAATCGGTTGCTCTTTAAGCCAAGATGACGCTCATTTGATCGATCTGCTGTTCAAAGCGCACTTGGAGAGAGTCGAGGCGTTCGACATAGAAATCATAAGCAGCGACGCAGCGGGCGAAGGAATCCAGAAAAACTATGGGTTTTTCCCTGGAATCAAGACGCTGACGAAAATTGAGGGAAACTTAATCCCAGAGGCAGATCCCCTCAACCCTTTCAAGACCTGGCTCAAATATAAGAGCATCGCCATGCTTGAGGGAGGCATAGAAGGGACACAGTATCTAAAAAAGGTCGTTAGGTGAGTAAAAAAACATGCCCACGAAAGCCCCATCGCGAACTACGCGAGAACTGAAATCAATTCCGGTAAAGGAATTCATTACTGACTACGTCTATCGCATAGATTTAGACGCTGACTATCAACGGGAAAAGGTGTGGTCAAGGGAAGCTCAAGAAAAACTCGTCGATTCGATTATCAAGAATATCGACATACCCAAGATTTATCTCGCGCGCGTGAAAGACAGTGAGAATTTCGATTTTGAGTGTATTGATGGAAAGCAAAGGATGGCGACGCTATTAAATTTCTACAAGCCGGAACCGACTGGGGACAACCCGCTCACGGTGGACATTGCCGCCGAACGCTACACTTATGAACGGCTGAAGAGTGAACTTCCGACGCTTGCCCGCAAAGTTGACGATTTCGAATTGTCGTTTGTTATCTATCCTGAAGATCTTGAGGAAGAACTTATTCGGGAAATATTTAGACGCCTGCAACTTGGAGTGAGGCTTAATTCCGGTGAGTTGTTGAAGACTTATTCAGGCACTCTTCGGGACTTCGTCTACAAGGAAATGGGAAAGGACGCTCCTTTCCTTAGGCTTACGAAACTGTCAGAAAAGCGATTTTCAAGGCAGTTTACCCTTGCACAGATTTGCATCAACTCTTTTGCACGCAGCGAAACCGGGGACTTCGTGAGGGCGCGATACGATGATCTCGAGGACTTTTTTAAAGAAAAATACAAATTAGACAAGAAGGATGAAAACCTCGTACGAATCAGGGAAGTACTCAAGATAATGGACAAACATTTCGGAGAAAGAGCTGACTGCATCTCCAGCAGGGCGGTAGCTGTCTCAGCGTACTTGTCTGTCGAGGGTTTATTTGTCCGTAATAAATCCAACCTGATACCGCGCTTCGTCGAATTCTTCGTCGCTTTGCTCGGCCAGATTAAAGATAATCTAAAACTCTTGCGCGATTTCGAGAAGCCCGCAAATACGACGATCCTTGAAGAGTTCCACAAGTATATCTCTCAGGCGTCTGTCGAACCATATGCGATCAAAAGAAGAGATCAGTTTCTCGAGAAAGCTTTCGAGCATTATCTCAACCCAAGAACGAAAGGCAAAGTAATTGGTAGCAATTAGCCCTGGCGGGTAGTGCAGCCTCTATGATCTGGCTGCGATTCACGGTGCGAGGGTACCAATCTCGAAGGTTAGAGGGCGTGGCGGACGCCGCGGGTGGCTCAGCGGGGGACTTGTCCTCGCCAGCGGAGCCAGGCGCACATGCAGCGATGCGCGAAATCAACGGGCTCACAATACATCAGCGGGCAGCCTCCCACGATGCACGATATGCCAGCGCGCGCGCACTCCTGCGTTGCCGCCGCCGAGACGCTCCCTTGGCCAAAGGAGCGGTGGAACCAGATACGCCTGACGTTCCGGTCAGCGGCCTGCCGAACGACTTGCTCCGCGACGCCGGGGTGCGTGGCGATGACGAGGCCATCCAGATCACCGGGTATGCTGGCAAGGTCCGGATAGCATTTTACGCCTGCGACTTCGGAGGCGTTCGGGTTAACGGGAAACACTTCGTAACCGGAGTTGCGCAGTTTGCGGAACACGGAGTTCGCGGCGCTATATGGCCCGCGAGATACGCCCGCGACGGCGATACGCTTTCCGCTCAGAAATTCCGCAATGAGCGCGGGCAGTTGTCGCATCGGCACCTTCTCCGTCAGATTCAACCACAGCGCACGCTCCACAGCAAGCACACCGGCGGGACGGTTGTGGGCGCTGGCGCACCCTGCGGTTGTAGGTGTGGGGCTTTAGCCCCGCAGGAAGGCACGACTGAGGAGGCTGCAGGGAAAATACACACAATTGTCATTCCGAGCCCCGTTCGCTTTTTGAACGGGGTGAGGAATCTGCTTTTTCCTTGGACTTTTACGAAAAGCAGATCCCTCGCTCCGCTCGGGATGACAAAGGCAAGAAACGGCAAGAGCGGCCTGGGGGGCCGCGGGCACGATCCCGACGGGAGTCGGGACAGGTGTATCGTGCCCCTACGGGCGGGAGAATGGCGGGATGCGGGGCCAAGATCATGGGATTGTGCGGACATGGGGCGCAGGAGTCCTGCGCGCCTACAAGGATAAGAAAAACCCAAGAACCGATCTGAAGATCGGCCACTACAAAAGAAAGAAGGAAGCTGCGCGGCTAATTGCTCCAGCCGCCGTCAATGATGTGAATTGTGCCGGTGGTATAGGAAGATTCGTCGGACGCGAGGTAAACCGCCAGATGGGCGACTTCCTCCGCAGTGCCGATGCGGCCCATCGGCTGGCGCGCAATGAAGGCTGCCCGTGCCGCCACGGGATCGGCATTCACATTGATGCGCTCTTCGAGGGAGGGCGTTTCCACGGTTCCGGGGCAGATGGCGTTGACTCTGATTCCGTGCTGCACGACATCGGCTGCCAGGCAACGCGTCAAGCCGATCACGGCGCCCTTGGTGGTGCCGTACACAAAGCGGTTGGGCGCTCCCTTGATGCTGGAGGCGACCGAGGCCATGTTGATGATGCTGCCGCTGCGGCGTTTGATCATGGCGGGCAGAAACGCGCGAATTAGCCGGTACATCGAGCGCACGTTAAGATCGAAGCTCTTTTCCCATGCTGCTTCGTCGCAATCGAGGATCGTGCCTTGATGCACCCAACCGGCACAATTGAACAGAATGTCTGGCGCAGGATGATGGGCCGCAAATTGCCGGATGGCTTCGGCATCGGTGACATCCAATCGGGCGGTCTGAATGGCGGGCGACTCGGCCGCCAGTCTGGAGAGTGCCGCTTCACTGATATCGGTCGCCAGAACGCGCGCGCCCTCCGCAGCGAATTGCAGCGACGCGGCGCGGCCGATGCCCTGGCCCGCGGCGGTGATTATGGCGCTTTTACCGCTCAGCCTGGAGCCCATGGTATTCCTCCTGAAGCCGTCTGGAGTGCCGCCCATTCTTCCTCCGGCGCGCACGCGCAGTTCGCATACAAATATTACAAGAAAGACAGCGGTGTGAAACGCGCCGGCACAATAAAAGCGTGTTCACAGAGCGGGTGGTCTGCTGGTGGACGCAATGCGAATCAAATGGGTGTCCCCGAGGGTGTTGCCGGCGGGATCGAACGCAATGGCTCCGCTGACGCCGGCGAATCGATTGCCCGCGGCCAAATAGTCTCGCAGGCGGGAACGGTTCGCTCCGGCCACGCGCAACGCCTGTGCCACCAGATGCACGGCATCGTACGTTTGCATCGCCGCGAAACTTGGCCAAGCGCCGGTTTTCGCACGATAGCGTTCCTGGAACGCCAGCGTGTCGCGGCGCGTTGCGCCCGCGGCCGAAGCCGTTACCCAAGTGCCTTGCGGAAGTCCGCTCGGGGCAGGCGTGCCGCCATCGGCAATGTCAAACGCATTGCCTGCAACGGACGCGACCGCCTTACGGCAAAGATAAACCGGCCGGGCGAATTTGTTTGCGCCGAGCAGCGGAAGAAGCCGTGCGGCCAACGGCGAGCTCATCCAAAGAACAATCGCATCCGGTGCACTCGCCTGGGCTCGCGCGGCAGTCGCTTCCAGGGCCGCGCTTGAGGAAGAAATCTCCAAGCGCTCGGGCGGAATTCCGCGCAGATGCTTCGCGGCTTTCTCGAATTCATCTCCGCCGACCCGGCCATCATGATCCGTTTCCACGAGCAACAAAACCTTCCTCGAGAGTGCGGTTTGATAAATCCGCGAAGCGATGGCGCGCGCTTGATCCTCATCGCTGGGCCCAAGGCGAAAAATCCACGGAATGTTGATTTGCGTGGTCGTCGCGTCGCTCGCCAGCGTGACAATCGGAATGCCGATCTTGTTCGCGATCTGCTCAGCCTGATGCGCGATATTGCCGTCAGAAGAGGTAATCAGCGCCGCAACCCGCTCTTCGGCGATCAACTGGACCATTTCGCTGCTGGCCTGGCCCCATTGTTCCGTCTGGTTGCGTACCGCGAGCGCCAGGTGACGCCCGTCCGCGAGCGGCCCCGCAGCCTCTTCCTCCGCCAGCGCCATGTTCGCGGCTTCCAGCAAAGATTGGCCTTCCGCCGCATTTGCGCCCTGAAGCGGAAGGAGCAGTCCGATCTTCACCGTTGCGCCCTGAAGATTGGCAGCGTTTTCCCGGCCGGGCCCGCGATAAGCGACGGCGTTGCGGTCGAGAGTTGCATAGGGAGTTTGCGGAGTGATTTCATCTTGGGCCGCAGCAGAATTGGGGAGCGAAGCCATGCCCAGAAGCAACAACGCTGCGAATCTCACCAGGAATGCAACCGGCCGCTGCGCGGAACGGCCGCGTTTGTGGAAGCAGCGGCCCGGCGGTACGACCGCTGTCATCAGGGCGCTCCAGCCCCCGAGTGCGCGGCGCTGGACTCGCGGCGTTGCGCCGGCAAATAGACAAACTTTCCGCCATCCACTTTGGCCAGCGCAAGGGGAGCGATGTTGTTCAGGGTGTAGTCGAACTCTTCGCGTTCACCCACGCCGTCATAGGTCTTGCCATAATACTCGCGGAGGCCGTCCATGATCTTTCCGCGGTTGAGCCCCTTTTTCTCGATCGCGCCGATGAGGATGTTCATTCCATCGTAGGCGTACGCGGCGTAAGCATCGGGTTCTTCATTGAATTTCGCTTGATACTTTTTCCGGAATTCCTGCCATTGCGGGTCGGTGCGCGTCGGATCCAACGGACTGGTCGTAACGACGCCTTCCGCGGCGCTTCCGGCGATCTCGAGCAGCGCGGGATAGGCCATGCGGCTGGAGCCAAAAACCGGCTGCTTCATCCCCATGGAACGCATCTGCTTCAGAATGCGCGCGGCATCGGGCGCTTCGCCCCAGATTACCAGTCCCTCGATGTGGGCGTTCTGCAACATGCGGAGCTGCGTGGAAAAATCCTGGTCGCCGCGCTCGAATTTCACTTCCAGCGGAGGCACGCGGCCCATGCGCTTTGCTTCGTCAAAGAATTTTTCGACGCCGATGCGCGCATATCGCGAGTGCGTGCGGAACACCCCGATTTTCTTGAGCTTCAACTGTTTGAAGACATAGTCCGCCAACGTGTACCCCTGCTGCCGGTCGTCAGGAAACGTGTGCATCAGCCAGGGGACGCGCGTTTCCGTCACCGTCGGGTCGGTGGTGCCAGTGTCCATGATGGGGAATTCCAGCTTCAGAGAGACGCGCAGCATGATGTGCGTGGAGGCGCCGTCAATGCTTCCCAGCACCGCAACCACGTGCTCATCGAACAGCATCTTCACTGCTTCGGTGGACGAGGCGCCCCATTGCGCCGAGTCGTTATGAATTTTCAACGCGTAGGGCCTGCCGCGCGACATCCCGCTTGCTCCATACCCGCCGCGCGCGTTGGCTTCCTCCAATGCCATCTGCGCGCCGTGCAGCATGGCCTGTCCGTACGGCGCTTCATAGTTGTTTTCCAGCGGACCGAGGAATCCGATGTTCACCGTCTTGGATGTATCGATCTCTTGCACAACGCGCTCGCGCGCCGCTCCGAAGTAATCGAGCGTGTCGTTGTCGACGTACCATTCCTTGTACGGCTTGCTGAACTTCCCATACGGAACTGCTTCGTCCGGCATGTTGGCATAGCGATGTGCGGGCGGGGCTTCAGTGGCAGGTTTCTGCGGCTCAGCCGATTGCGGCAGCGCGGAGCAGGCGAACACAAAGAAGAAGGGAACTCCCGCGAACACGATTCTGCGCACGATTTTCCTGGCAACCTTAGACAGCATGGGCTTTCTCCTTCAGCGGCTCGACGCTGTGCGCAGCCGCGAATTTGACAATCCTTGCCAGTGTCGCCGGACCAATGGCTTGCGCCGCATCGCACTTCGGTTTGGGCGCATCGAGCCGGTCGCTCGCCACTTCGATGATCAATCCGTGGCACCCGAATTCCACCGCTGCGCGGCTGGCCGGCTCGACCATGGCGGACACACCCGTGGCATGGCTCGGATCCACGATGACCGGCAGGAATGTGTGCTCCTTCACCGCGGGAATGACGTTCAAGTCAAGGACGTACCGCGAGTATTCGCCCGAGGGATATGCCTTGATTCCCCTCTCACACAGGACAATATTGAAATTTCCTTCCTTGGCGAGGTATTCCGCCGCGCCGAGCCATTCGCAAAGGTTTGCCGCCATTCCGCGTTTCAACAGCACGGGCTTGCCGCTGCGGCCAGCTTCCACCAGCAAGGTGTAGTTCTGCATATTGCGCGAACCGATTTGCAGCATATCGGCGTGTTCGGCGACTTGCTCGATCTGCCGGGCGTCCATCACTTCGGTAACTACCGGCAGCCCCGTCTCCCGGGACACTTCGCGCAGAATCCGCAGTCCCTCGAGGCCAAGTCCCTGAAAATCGTGCGGCGAAGTTCGCGGCTTAAATGCGCCGCCACGGAGCATGTCCGCGCCAGCCGTCTTCACCGCGCGGGCCACTTCGAGTGTCTGCTCGAAGCTCTCGACCGAGCACGGACCCGCAATCACCACCGGCCGCGGGCCGCCGAAACAAACTCGTCCGACCTGCACCGTCCTGGTCTCCGCGTTTTCGCCGGCAAAACTATCGGTCTTGCGGCTGATGAGCGGGCAGATTTTGGAAATATCTTCTAACCGAACAATTCCTGCGATCTTCATCGGAATCTACCTTTCCTCGACTTCTCGTTCTCCCGAAACAGGTGGGCCCTTGAGGATTCGGCTCGCCTGTTCGGCCCGTGGCCCGTGGTTGCCACGGGCAATCCTGAATCCAACGGCCGGTGTTACCGCTTGCTGGCGTCGAAGATGGCCATCGCTTCCATCTCGACGAGCAAATCCGGCCGGCAGAGAATGGCCTGAATGCCTGTGGAAGCCGGCAAGGGATCCAATCCTTGTTCCTTGAAAAACTGCGTGCGGGTTTCGTTAAAGGCGGCGTAGTCGCGCTCGATGTCCCGCAGGTAGCAGGTGGTGCGGACTACGTCCTTCCAGGTTGCGCCCTCGGCAGCCAGCAGGCCGGTAATGTTCTGGTAGGTCCGTATGGTCTGCGCCCGGAAATCGCCTTCATGAACGGTCTTGCCGTTCTCATCAATGCTGGCCGTGCCGGAGATCAGGAGGATGGTGACTCCCTTGATGTCCAGCCGCAGCCCGCGCGAGAACGAAGACGGCTTGGCGTAATCGAAGGCCTCGTTCAACACGGAGTGGTTGGTGATGGCCTTCTTGGTGACAACTTCCGTTTCCTTCTCGATTGGTTCAACGGCTAGCTGTGGTGTGCTCATGGACTTTCCCTTCCTTGTTGGATTCACGAGTGGTTTCCCGGATGCCGTGGCTCAGACCCGTCGCTGTGGCCACCCAGATGTCGTCGCCCTGAAAATCCATATTCAGGATGTAGTTGTGCGCGAGGGAAGTGGACGTTTCCATCGTCGTCACTTTTTTGTCCGGCGCAGTAATGACGATCTCTCCGCGGCCGGTTTTTGCGTTGGGCCGGTAGGTGACCCAGGTGTTGGTCTTGAAGTTCAAATAACTCAGGCCTTTGTCCGTGCAGGCCCAGACTTCATCGCCGCGAGACTTGGGCGCGTTGATGAAGTCGGAGGCCAGACCGCTGTCCATGGACAGGTAGTTGTGCCAATTCCGTCCGTCATATCCGCTGAGTCCAAAGTAAGTGGACGCCCAGAACATCTGGGTGTCTTTGTTCCAGGCAATGTTGCTGACGATGATGTGAATCAAACCCTGGTTCTTAAACAGCACAATCTCCATTTCCCCGTCGGGGTCCGTATACGGTTTCCAATAACCGCCAGCAATGTCGTACTCCAGGATTCCGCCGCCCCAGATGGCCACGTACACTTTTTTCTCGGCGACAGCGATGCCGTAAGACCATGGTTCTTGAATGGGCGCATTTTTCTCGCTGAAGATGGACCATTCCCCCGTCCGGGTGTTGAACCGGTTGGTGCCGGCCGTCGTTGCCACCCATACGTACTCATCCTGAATAGCCACGCCGTAAGTAATGTCGTTTGCCAATCCGCTGGTCAGGTTCGTGTAATTGTGGAAGTGCCCTCCCGAAAGGCGGCTCAGCCCGCCGAACGTCGCGAGCCAGACATCACCCGAGGCCGGGTCGACGGCGATACCCGTTACCACGCGGTTCGCTAGCCCGTCTTCCGGCTTATAGACTTTCTGGATCTTGCCCTTCTCGATCAGGACCAAGCCATTCTCGGTACCCGCCCAAACGCGGTCGCCATCCACTGCAACACTCAGCACTTTTTCGTCGGGCATGCCATTTGCCGTGGTGAAGTTTTCCCAATGGGTATAAAGCGGAGGCTTTTGAGCGCATGCTGGCCCCAACAGCGCCAAGGATCCGACCACTCCAAGAAACCACCGCCACATCTGTTTGCTCTTCATGCTTGACTCCAAAATCACGTGCTTCTCATTTCCGCCAAAATCTGCTCTCTACAGAGACTTCAAGAACTCGATCAGATCGTTCAACTCTTCCTTGGACATGTCCGAAGTCACACCGTGTTTGTCCTCTGGGTTGTAAGTAGTCCAGAGTTCCTCGAGCGACTTCGCCTCTCCGCTGTGCATATAAGGAGGCCGCTGCACGATGCGGTCAAGCTGGGGCACGTCAAATAACCCCGAGGTGTCGTACTGATTGGCTGTGCCCACGTCAAAGCTCGTTCTTGCCGTGTAATGTGTCGCCGGTGTATGGCAGGTGTCGCAATTCTTCCGGAAAAAGATCGCTCGGCCGCGCTCCTGCGCCGGCGTCAACTCGCCATTCGCCGCAAGATGGCGACTGGGTGGCAGCGGGATGGATTTGATGAACGCAACCAGGTCTGCTAATTGCGTGGTGTTGAACCCCTCGGAATGAAACAGGAACTTGGCGATGCGCGGCCCGCACTGCGTTTCCAGGTCGGGATTGTGGCCGTTCCATTTGTAGGGTGCCGTCTCCGCTATTCCTCGCAACGTGCGATTGGCCACGCGGTCGCGCCCCAGTTGCGGTGTTTCCAGATTCCACGCGACTCCATCGATATGGTTGTCGGGGTGGCAGGTGGCGCAGGCAAACTGGCCCTGAAAACAAAAGCGCGCGGCATGAAACATCTGCTCGCCCCGGCGCAATTGGGTCAACTGCTTCGGGCCACCGAGATCAATTGTTCCGCGCACCTGCAAGCGCGGAATGTCCACCACCGTCAAGCTATCGCTCAAGCGGTTTACGACATACGCAGACCGTCCGTCGGGAGAGATCGCAATCCCCATCGGGTTCGCTCCCGTTTCCAGACGGCGCTCTACAATTTCCCTCGCCGAATCCAGCCGGTTCGCCAACTCCTCGGCGGGCACCTGGTGCAGCCGGCGTTCCAGCTTCGCCGTATCGACCGCCGAAACAGTGTCGGCTTCGGATGAGGTCACCAGGGCGTGCCGCCCATCCGGCGTGAACGCCACACCGTTCGTTCCCGCATAGTAGGAATCCACATCGTCCAGCAAAATTTGGGTCACGCTGGATTTCGTTTGCGTGGCGCCGTTCGTTCCAGCGACCCGCACAACCGCCATCCCATGGGTTAATATCCAGCCTTGCGCCACCTGAATCAGCGGGTTCAAATTCTTCGGCCGTATGAACGGCACCAGGAGATACCCACCCTTGGGTCCCGGCGCCTCGGCGATGTGCCGCAACTCCAGCACTCCCGGAATCTCTATGCGCTCAGCGACCCGCTGCTTTGCGGTGTCAATCACCACCAGTTCAGAAACCGGCGGCTCATTCGGCGAGCCCAGGTGCCCCAGCAGGTTCGCAACGTACACGCGGCGCCCGTCCAGAGACAACGACAAATGATGCGGCGAACGCCACGACGCCAGCCGCTTGATTTCCGCGCCGATGGTCAGATCCAGCAGCGACACGTCGTTCCCCATGCTGTTGGCGACGTACAGCACCTTCCCGGAGCGATCGGTCGTCACGCCCACCGGACCCCAACCTGTCGCAAACGTTCGCCGCTGCGTAAAGCTCGCGGCATCGATTTCGCTCACGGTGTCGTCCCACTCGTTGGAAACGTAGAGCGTGCGGCCGTCCGGCGAAACGGCAACGTCTTTCGGCTTGTGGCCCACCTTCACCTTCGCGACCACGCGCCGCGTGCGCACGTCCACGGCCAGCAACGAATCGTCGTCTTCACAAACAACGTAGAGCTTCGTGCCGTCATGGGAGAATTTCAGTTCCACCGGGGTGAGGTAATTCTCTTGTGAAGCACTTGCTGCCGACGGTGTCCCCGCCTGTGCGGCATACAGCCGTGAAATTCCGAATGTCGCCACAATGGCGCTGGCGAGAACCAGGGAGCCCGCCAGAGCGCCAAGCCTCCGCAATCGAGTTGTGAGTTTCGCGCTCACCGGCTGGAACCTCCAGGAGTCGCCGCTAGACGTTCACCCGGCTCGGTAATGGGCAGAATCTGGTCTGCTTTGACGTTTTCCAGTGTTTGCACGGTTCCACTCGGCCAATGGATTGTCAGTCGATCCACTTGCGTATGCGAACCCAAACCAAAATGGGGCCGCGGATCGTTTTGCGAGAGGTATCCCGATTGCGGCACATTCTCCACCATTTGCCGGAGATCGCCCGCCACCGCTTCGATGCGCGCTCCAAAACCATCGCGATTGCTCTTCGTTCCTGTCAGCTTCAATGTCAGCCAGTGGTTCCGCGCGCTGCCCGCCGGAGGTTTCGCGTGCAGCAAAATACCTTTGCCGCCCAAAACGACGATGAACGCATCAACGTAGCCGTCGTTGTCATAGTCCGCGAAGCATGCGCCCCGTCCGACTTTCTTGGTCCTGAAGTAGCTCCCGGATTCATCGGAAATATCCGTAAACGTCCCATTGCCGTTATTGTGAAGCAGAGAATCTTCCATCGGGATGAGCCAGTGCAGTCCGCCATTGACGATGAACAGGTCTTTCCAGCCGTCATTGTCGAAATCCAGGAACCCGTCGCCCCAGCCCACATATTGGCCGGCAACCCGCGCGATGCCTGCATCCGCCGTTGTGTCGATGAAGAATCCTTCCTTGGGGGAATTCCGGAACAGGCGGTGATAGCGCATGTCGGAGACGAAGAGGTCCAGCGCGCCGTGGTTGTCATAGTCCGCGAAGATGGGTCCCATGGCCGAAGGCGTATCGCCATTGGTGCCATACGCCACGTTTTGCTCGAGCGCTACGTTCGTGAAAGTGCCGTCATGATTGTTGTGGTAGAGGTAGCTTTCCATCTGGTCGTTAGCCACATAGATGTCCGGCCAGCCGTCACCATCAAAATCGCCCACGGTCACGCCCATCGCTCTCCCGGGAGGATTCGCGATTCCCGCGCGTTCGGACACGTCGGTAAACGTGCCATCGCCATTGTTGTGGAATAGTCGGTTCGAGTCCCCTTCGTAATCCAGCGGGCCGGCAAACGCTTCGGCCGAATAAAAGACCTTTTTGACTTTCGGATCGAATTTCAGGTAATTGCCGACGAACAGGTCCAACTTGCCGTCACGGTCGTAGTCCACAAACGCCGCGCCGATTCCCCAATGGTTGTTTTGCACGCCGGCTTTTTCGGTTACATCGGTAAACGTGCCGTCGCCGTTGTTGTGGTAGAGAATCGAGGAGTTCCAATTGGTGACATAGATGTCTTCGTAGCCGTCGTTGTCGTAATCCCCGACGGTCACGCCCATGGCAAAACCCTTGCCGGCCACGCCCGCTTCTTGCGTGACATCGGTAAAAGTGCCGTCGCCATTGTTGCGGTAGAGGTGGTTCGTCGCGTCCTTGCCATCCGGCTTGGAATGATCCGTAACGCCTTCGAGGTAGCGGCCGCTGAGAACGTAGAGGTCCAGGAGGCCATCATTGTTGTAGTCAAACCAGGCGCAACCTTGTCCCGCGGATTCCAGAACCGAACTCAGTTTCTGCTCGCCAAACGAATTCACAAAGTTCAAGTGCGCTTTATCGGTCACATCCTCGTAAGTGGGATACTTTGAAACAGCGCTGGCAGGCACGCTTGGCGGTGCAGTGACCTTTTGCGCCAGCGCGAGCGATGCGAATGCCAGCCCTGCCATCGCCGTCAAGCCAAACAAACAAAGGCGGCGCGAAAACTTAGTGCGCGTGTGCTGCTTCTGCCGCATCATTCTTCTCCAAAAGCGCAGTTGGTGTATCAAAACGCTTCAATGTGAGTGGCCAGCGGTTTTCTGGCGCCAGCGCCTTGTCGCCGTGGCATCCGGGGCACCCGTGCTGTTCCCCGGGGCGCGTCCAGATCCAACTACGTTCCGCCACAATCGTTTGCCCGTTGGCATCCAGGAGCTCGAAACGCACCGGTTGGTTCGCCGGCACTTCCACGTAGAAAGACCCGTCCTTCTCAACTGGTGCTTCGCCCAGGCTGCGCTCCCGGGCGCCCGTGCTTTGCAACGAAATCACGCGCACGCGCGCAATCGCTGCCGCCAGCCGCCCCTTTATGCCTTCCGAAGAAACGTAGCTGTTCAACGAAATGAAGTAGCCGGACTTGGACTCCATATTCAGCATGCTCCAGAATCGCTTAGGCACCGGATTGGCGACGAGCGGCACGGCCTGGATGCTCGATAGCTTTGCGTCGCTGTAGATCAGATCCCCATCCATTTGCTTTTTCAGATCGAAGGTGTACAAGTCGAATTTCGCTTGCGCTGCCCCTTGCGATGCGCTATTTCGGGAGACAATCAGGCTGCCGGCGGACAAGGGCCGCGGCGATCGATATTTCGCCGCGTGGCTGCCCACAGCAGACTCGCCGGGATCACCCTTGCGCACCTCGGCTAAGGCGCCGCCCGAGGTCTGGCCGGCGTTGCTTCTCCTCACAAAGATGACGGAACCGTCTTCGAGTTCCGCAGCGTCGTCTCTTGTGACTGAAGATTGGTGTTCGCAGCGAAGGGTTTCCAGCGCGGCGCCGTCTGGCAGCAAGGTATAGAGCAAGCGCGTCTTCCCCGCTGCCTCGCTCTCCTGCAAGGGAGAGGAAGCGGAAGCGAGCACGCGCCCATCGCGCAGAACGGTTTCCAGCCAGAAATTGCCGGGGCCGAAAGTGATGCGATGCATCTGCGATCCATCCGTTTTGGAAACCGCCAGATAAGACTCGGGCCGCCCGCTCTTCAGGCTCTCCACAGTGAAGACGATTTCCCCGTCCGGGAGATACGCAGCGCGCAGGCAATCCTCAGTGCAATTCGTGATTTGGCGTTTCTCCGAACCGTCCGCGTTCATCTCCCAGATCTGCCATTTCGCGCCGGCATTTTTCTGGGCCGAAAAAAGTATCTTCGCGCCGCTGAAATCGATTTGCGGGTCCGCCGCCGCAAAGAACTCAGGTGTCAGTTCGAGGGGCCGTTTGGATTCAGAGGGCAGGCGCGCGATTCGGCTTCCGCGCGGGAAACGCTGCGGTGCATTCCCGTCAAGAATTGTCTCCGCTTGGACAAAGAGAAGGTCGGGTCTCGGTGACAGCCTGGCGGTCCTCTGTGGCTGTGCTGCTTCACCTGTGGACCCGAAGAGCAAGCTCGCGGGGAACAGGCAAAGTGCGACTGCGATCGTTTTAGGAAGGCAGGCGAAGAACTTCCCTTGGCGCACCCCACGAACCACCGAAACACCCCGAGTCTGGATTCTTCCTGACCGCTTTCAAAAGTGATGCCACGAAAAAGCGGATGCGCCGGTTGCCACTTTCCTACCCAAACCAAGTGCGGCGCGACGTTCGATAGCATCCACTTAACGACAGGGGTGGAACGGGAACAATAATGCAAAAGCATTAGAATCAAGGATTTGTGACGATAGTCATAGCGCGCAGTGACCCCCGTCACAATGTCGCCCTCACTGCTGGCCGCCGTCTCACTCTTTTGCACTTCTTTTCGAGAATCCGTCTGCCCTTCCACACTAGTTGAGCACCACGACAGAATTCTCATGCGAGACGGTGACGCGTGCCGTTGCAATGAAAAGCGGGAAGGAGTATACGAACTGCAGGTGATATTGGTGTGAATTTGCACGAGCGCCGGGCAGCGCTCCAGCCCGGAGCAGTAGGGAGCGAGAATGACTCCCAAGGCTCCTAGATTTAACAACTGCGCTGTACTGAGCCCGCAGCAATTGGACCAATTGCTTCAGGTTCTGATCAAACGGGATTACGAAGTCCTGGGTCCCACCATCCGCGAAGGCGCCGTGGTGTACGACCATGTGGGCTCGACGAAGGACCTCCCTGCTGGTTGGACCGACGAACAGGCTGGCGGAAAATACCGGCTGAAGCGCCGCGAGGACGACGCGCTATTTGGATTCGTCGGCGGAGCACATTCCTGGAAGAAATTTGTTTTCCCGCCGGCCATGCGCTTGTGGCAGGCCCACCGCTCTAACGGGCTTTTCCAAATCGTGCCGGAGACGCGCAAGGCCACCAAGTTCGCCTTCATCGGCGTGCGCGCGTGTGAACTGCACGCCCTGAGCATCCAGGACAAAGTATTTCTGAAGGGTCCCTACGTCGATACTGTCTATAAATTGCATCGCGAAAATATATTCATCGTCGCGGTGGATTGTGTCCAGGCGGGTGGCACGTGCTTCTGCGCGTCCATGAACACAGGCCCCAAAGCCGGTGCGGGTTTCGACCTGGCGCTCACCGAAGTTCTCCACGAGGGGCGTCACCATTTCATCGTGCGCATCGGCACAAAGGCAGGGGCCGATCTGCTCTCGCAGGTTGCGCACGAGGAAGCGACGGCGGCCGACGTGGAGTTTGCCGAAAACCTTGTTGCCGAAGCCGCCAAACATATGGGCCGCAGCCTCGACGTCAACGGCATCAAGGAAATGCTCTACCGCAATATCGAGCATGTGCGCTGGGATCAAGTGGCGGACCGGTGCTTGAGTTGCTCCAACTGCACGATGGTGTGCCCGACGTGTTTCTGTTCCACGGTCGAAGATCTCACCGATTTGTCCGGGCAGCAGGCGGAGCGCTGGCGCAAATGGGATTCCTGCTTTACGACCGATTTCTCCTATATCCACGGCAGCAGCGTGCGCTCGACGCCGCGATCCAAATATCGCCAGTGGATGATGCATAAGCTGGCTTATTGGATCGACCAGTTTGGCATTTCGGGGTGCGTGGGATGCGGACGTTGCATCACCTGGTGCCCTGTGGGGATTGATATCACCGAAGAGGCGCGCGTGATTCGCGAAGGCGAGACGCCCGCCAGCGCCGCCGGGTGAGGAGGAGTGCTAATGATTCACACGCTGGAGACCGTCATCAGGGAACATCCATTCTTCCATGACTTCCCTGAAGAACATTTGTCGTTCATCACCGGCTGCGCGAAAAATGTCCAGTTCCCGGAAAAGCATTTTATTTTTCTGGAAGGGGATCCCGCCGACGAGTTCTATTTCATCCGCGAAGGCATGGTTTCGGTCGAGATGGTGATTCCCCACCTTGGCGCAACCACGGTGCAGACCCTCGGCGAAGGCGAGATTCTCGGCTGGTCGTGGGTTTCGCCGCCATACCGCTGGCATTTTAATGCCAAGACACTGAAGCGCACGCGCGCGCTGGTCTTCGACGCAAAGTGCCTCCGCGCCAAGTGCGAGGAAGACCATAACCTGGGCTACGAAATGTTGAAGCGTTTTGCCAGCATCATCACGTCGCGGCTCGATGCGACACGCCTGCAGCTATTGGATATTTATGGCCACAATGATTGAAAATGAAGTCCCCCAGGGACTCAACGCGGACCCCATGATTCCGCAGCTCTACCGCGTTGACCGGGTGCGGGATGAAACGGACGACACTTTCACGTTTAGCCTGGTTCCCGAAAACGGTGAGGCTAAGATCTCCTTCCTCCCCGGCCAGTTCAACATGCTTTATGTTTTTGGAACCGGCGAGGTGCCCATTTCCATCAGCGGCAATCCCGCGCTGACCTCCGTGCTGGAACACACCACGCGCAGCGTGGGCATCGTCACCAAGGCCATGTGCCTGCTGAAACCCGGGGACCAAATCGGCGTTCGCGGGCCGTTCGGCAGCCACTGGCCCCTGAACGAAGAAAATGGCCGCGACTTGGTGATCATATCCGGCGGCATCGGGCTGGCGCCGTTGCGTCCTGTGCTGTATTTCCTGATGGCGCAGCGCGAAAAATATCGCAAGATCGTTTTGCTGTACGGCGCGCGCGCGCCCGAAGATATTCTCTTCAAGAAAGAGCTGGAGCGCTGGCGCGGCAAGTTCGACCTGGAGGTACAAGTCACCGTGGATCGCGCCGCCAGCGGCTGGCGCGGAAACGTGGGTGTCGTGACGCCGCTAGTTGCCCGTGCCCCCTTCGATCCATCCAACACCGTTGCACTCCTCTGCGGCCCCGAGGTGATGATGCGCTTTGCCGTCATGGAGCTGCAGAAGCGCGGCGTCCCCCACGACCGGATATACCTTTCGATGGAGCGCAATATGAAGTGCGCGCTGGGCTATTGCGGGCACTGCCAGTACGGCCCCGGCTTTGTCTGCAAGGATGGACCCGTTTACCGCTTTGACCAGATTGTCTCAGTTTTTGGCAAGTCGGAGGTCTGAAATGGCTGCCGTGCGCAAACCCAAGATTGCCGTTTGGAAGTTCGCCTCCTGCGACGGATGCCAGTTGAGCCTGCTGGACTGCGAGGACGAACTTCTTTCCGTCGTCGGCGCCGTCGAAATCGCCAATTTCCCCGAAGCTACCCGCGCCGTCGTCAAAGGCCCTTACGATATTTCTCTCGTCGAAGGCTCCATCACTACCCCGCACGACGAAGAACGCATTCACACGATTCGCCGCTCTTCCAAGCTGCTGATCACCATCGGCGCGTGCGCCACTTCCGGCGGCATCCAGGCCTTGCGTAATTTCAAGAACGTCGCCGATTTCATCCCGATGGTGTACGCCAAGCCGGAATACATTAAAACGCTCAGCAAATCCACCCCGATCAACGACCACGTCTTCGTCGATTTTCAATTGCGCGGCTGCCCCATCAACAAACTGCAGCTCGTCGAAGTTCTAAACGCCTTCCTGAACCGCAGGAAACCGGTGACCCCGGCGCATGGCGTGTGCATGGAGTGCAAGCGGCGCGGGACCGTTTGCGTCATGGTCGCGAACGGCACGCCGTGTCTGGGTCCCGTTACCTTGGCCGGGTGCGGCGCCCTTTGCCCCGCCTACGATCGCGGCTGCTACGGGTGCTTTGGACCAAAGGAAACACCCAATACCACTTCGATGAGCGCGGGCTGGACCGCCCTGGGCGTCACCGAGCCGGAACTTATGCGCGCCTTCCGTTCCTTCAATGCTTACGCCGAAGCGTTCCGGAAAGAGAGCGAAGCGCATGAACGCTAAGACCATCAAGGTCGATGTCCTTGCACGCGTCGAGGGTGAGGGCGGCTTGTTCGTCCGGGTGCGCGATCAGCGCGTCACGGAAGTGAAGCTCAACATCTTCGAACCGCCGCGCTTCTTTGAAGCTTTCCTCCGGGGCCGCAAATTCAGCGAAGCTCCCGATATCACCGCGCGCATCTGCGGCATCTGCCCGGTCGCCTATCAAATGAGTTCCTGCCACGCTGCCGAAGACGCTTTCGGGGTCCACATCGACGGCCCCATTCGCGAACTGCGCCGCCTGCTTTACTGCGGCGAGTGGATTGAAAGCCACGCGCTGCACATCTATCTGCTCCATGCCCCGGATTTTCTCGGCTACGAGGATGTCATCCAAATGGCCAAGGATCATCCGGACGCCGTGCAGCGTGGGTTGCGCCTGAAGAAAATCGGCAACCAAATCATGACTGTGGTAGGCGGCCGCGAAATCCATCCCATCAACGTGCGCGTCGGTGGATTCTATAAAGCGCCGTCCAAGCAGCAGCTCAAAGGTCTGACCGAGGATCTGAAGTGGGCGCGTGACGCCGCCGTGGAAACTTGCCGCTGGGTTTCCACGTTCACGTTTCCCGATTTTCAGCGTGATTACGAATTTGTCGCCTTGCGTCACCCGGATGAGTATCCTTTGAACGAAGGGCGCCTCGTTTCCAGCAAGGGGCTCGATATTCCCATCCAGGAATACGAGCAGCACTTCGCCGAAGAGCACCGCAAGCATTCCAACGCCTTGCATTCCGTTCTACTCGAGCGCGGCTCCTACTTTGTTGGCCCGCTGGCCCGTTACAATTTGAATTTCGATAAACTCACGCCCCTGGCGCAGAAAGCGGCGCGTACCGCAGGTCTGACCGCTACATGCCGCAATCCCTTCCAGGGAATTCTTGTGCGCGCGGTGGAAACCGTGTATGCCTGCGAAGAGGCCTTGCGCATCATCGCCCATTACGAAGTGCCCGATAAGCCTTACGTGGATGTCACGCCCCGTGTCTCCATTGGACATGGCTGCACCGAAGCGCCTCGCGGGATCCTCTATCACCGCTATCGTTACGACGATCGCGGCCTCATCTCGAACGCCAAGATCGTTCCTCCGACCTCCCAGAACCTGAAAACCATCGAGGAAGATCTCTCCGAGTTTGTCAGCGCGCGTCTGCATCTCCCCAACGATCGCCTGCAATGGCAATGCGAACAAGCCATCCGCAACTACGATCCCTGCATCTCCTGCGCTACGCACTTCCTGAAACTCCGGGTAGAGCGCGAATGACCGCGCCCCTCAGCAGCGCGCTGCTGATCGGGGTGGGCAACCCCTTCCGCGGCGACGACGGTGTGGGTGGTGTCGTCATTCGCCGCCTGCGCGGCCAGAATCTCCCGGGCTTCACGATCGTGGAGGAAACTGGCGACGGCGCCGAATTGCTGGAAGCCTGGAAGGGTGCTTCCGCGGTCATCCTGGTGGATGCGGTGCAATCCGGTGTCGCTCCCGGCACCATTCACCGGCTCGACGCCGCCACCGAAAAGCTTCCCAAGTGGTTTTCCCATTGTTCCACGCACGCCTTCGGAGTGGCCGAAGCCATCGAACTTGCGCGCACCATCGGCGAATTGCCTCCTTCTCTCATTGTTTACGGCATCGAAGGCCTCGATTTTTCCGCTGGGACCTCGTTGTCTCCGGAAGTCGCCGCAAGCGTTCCGGGGGTCGTCTCCAGCATCCTCGCCGAAATCCGCGGGCTTGCCGGCCTCAAGTCCGCGCGCATCGCCTGAGCCGGCGATTCCTCCGCACGGAACCTGCTGCGGACCCTAGGGCAATCTGTAGAGTGAGGCGTGCTAGAGTCTCTCTGGTATCGCCTATGCCAAAAGTCGCCATCTCTACCGCAGACCGCGTTTTTGTTCTTACCGGTGCCGGCATCAGCGCCGAAAGCGGTATTCCCACTTTTCGCGATGCCGGCGGACTCTGGCGTAATTATCGAATCGAAGAAGTTGCTTCCCCTCAAGCCTGGCGGCGTGATCCACGCCTCGTCTGGGATTTCTACTCCATGCGCCGCAAAGTCGCATCCGCCGCCAAGCCAAATCTCGGCCATATTGCCCTCGCATCTCTCGAACAGGCTCTCCACGACCGCCTTTTTGTCTGCACGCAAAACGTCGACAATCTTCACGAGCAGGCGGGCGCGCGGCGCGTTCTCCACATGCACGGCGAACTCTTCAAGAGCCGTTGCGACTCCTGTTCCCTCCCGCCCTTCGCAGACACCTCACTCCACGAATCACCCGGCGAGCTCCCACGCTGCTCCTGCGGGGGCAAAATCCGCCCGCACATTTGCTGGTTCGGCGAGACTCCTTTTGAGCTCGAGCAGATCCTTCAAGCACTCGATGATTGTTCCATCTTCATCGCTATTGGTACCTCCGGCAGCGTTGAGCCTGCCGCCAGTTTTGCCGGCCACGTGGCTGGGCGCGCCAGAACTTTCTATGTAGGTCCCGAAGCGCCCGCCAACCGCTCCTTGTTTGACGAGTGCTTTCTTGGCAAAGCGGGTGAGCTTTTGCCCGGCCTCTTTTCCTTCTGAGGTCGCGCCTTAGTTTCGCTCACGCTCGCGGTCTTCGCGTTCCTTCTCTTCCCTGAATCGAGTACAATAATGTTTACAGTTGCCCGAATCCTTTCGGAGCAATCATTCCTCCGTCAGGTAGAGATGCACCGGAGGTGTCGAATGGACTCCGATCCACAGATGGAGCGCAAGGCTCATCTAAACAAGCTGCTGGTTTATGCGGTGATTGGGGTTGTCGTCGTTGTTGTCTATTTCGTTTTCCTTCTGATCTCCCGTCATCAAGCGGCCCGCGAATTCGAGCAGCGCAACACCGAGATGTTAAACCAGCAGCATCGCGCAGAGGATCAGCTCACCATTCAACAGCTCGGTGGCCCAGGGTTCGGCATCCGCGCTCTTTACGCTAATCCCCCGGTTATCCGGCGCGGGCAATCCGCACAGGTCTGCTATGACGTCGTCAACGCGAAGACCGTCAGCCTCGATCCGCCTGTGGCGGAAGTTTGGCCATCGCACACGCGGTGTTTCGGGGTCTCGCCCAAACGGACCACCACCTACACCCTTACCGTCACTGACGCCAATGGGAAGACTGCCACGAACAACGTGGAAGTGAAAGTTCGTTGACGGCTTGTCTGTTAGATAAACCTTTTATTTACAACACAATACGGGGTCATTCTGACAGGCAGAGCACGCCTCCGGCCCCCTTCCCACCCTACCCCCTTGTTCTCTCATTTCTCTCCCATCTATAATGTGAGGAGCGGAGTTCGGCCCGGCCGAGCTCCGCATCGTTTTTCTTTAACCCGGAAAGTTATGTCCGATCCGCTTGCAAAAATTAAGAGGAAGCTCCAAACGGAGATTGACACGCTCGAGCGCGAGCTCAACGTCGAACTCCCCAAGGAGATCGCTGTTGCCCGTGCGCACGGCGACCTCTCCGAAAACGCGGAATACAAATTCGCCAAGGAGCGCCAGGGGTACGTTAACGCCAAGATTCACCATCTCAAGAAGCGCATGGGCGATCTTGGCATGCTCAACCTCACGAACATTCCCAGGGACCGTACCGGCTACGGCTCGCGCGTCGTGGTTGTGGATGTGCAGCGCAGCGTCGAGGTCGAGTACAAGCTGGTTAGCAGCGAGGAAGCCGATGTCGAAAAGGGGCTCATCTCGACCACCTCCCCGATCGGCCGCGCTCTGCTCAATCGCAAGGTGGGGGACGAAGTCCACGTCGCCACGCCGGCCGGCGAGAAAGAATTTGAGGTTGTGCGGCTCGTGACCATTCACGAAGAGGATTGATTCCTTCCGCTTAGGCTGCAGCCAGGGTTCATATATGATTGGGGTCCAGGTCCCGCTCGCGATTTTCTGAAACTCCGGCTATCGGGTGTCCCGAGTTGGCGCTTTCTGTCTCTGGCGTCATCGCGCAGAGCTTTTATGCGCGCGCTATCCGTCGCCCGAAAACGGAAGAAAAGGTCACTTTGGAAACCGTCGCATGCAATCTGTGCGGATCACGCCGCTACACAACGGTATACGAAATGCCGGACGTGCGCCTGTTTCCAGACGAATACTTCACCGTGGTGGAATGTAACGAGTGCGGCCTCGGCTTCGTCAATCCACGGCCGGATCGCCAGGAAATTCAGAAGTATTATCCGCGGGACTACTACCAAAACGAGGAGTCCGCTAGTTTTGCGCGCTATCTTCGGAAGCGTTTCACGCAACAAGCGCGCTATCTGAAAGAGGTGGAAGAGCGGCCCGGCCCCAGGAAGCTGCTGGATGTGGGCTGTTTTAACGGAGAATTTCCACGCTTTATGGCTGCGCGCGGATGGGATGTCTCCGGTGTGGAGATTTCCGAGGCCTCGCTACGGATCACCGAATTTCCTGTCTTCACAGAGGAATTCAACGAGATTCCTGTCCATGCGCCTGCCTATGACGCGATCACTGCCTGGGCCGTGCTTGAACATGTTCACGATCCCATGGCGTACTTCCAAAAGGCGTCGCAAGTGTTGAAGAAGGGCGGCCTCTTTGTTTTTCAAATGCCGAATTTTGTAAGCACCGCTTCCCGCTGCCTTTTCTGGGAAGACGTTCCCCGGCACTTGTACTTCTACACGAGAGAAACCGTTGCACAATACCTGGAGAAAACGGGGCTCGTTTTGGAGCAAGAAGACAATCGCGGGAATGTTTACCGGTCGTCGCCGGCAAGCTGGTTGCCTTACATGGTCAGGACGCGGCTGCAGCGAAAGTCGTTTACCTACAAGGATAAACCTCTCAGCAGCAAGGAATTTCGCAAGGTGCATCACTTGCAGCGCGGAATCACGGCTGGCTTGAAATACTTGGCTTATTCTCCGGCGTCGGTGGTGGACCGTATGCTCTGGCCTGCCCTCGAAGCCGTCCAAATTCTTCGCAAAACCTATGGAAGCAGCACCTATGTGGCCCGCAAGCCGTAACGACTGGCGGTGCCTGCAAACCGGCCTTGTGATGCCAAATCCGCTCGGCTAGGATGTCAACTATGGTTACCCACGACTTCAATGTCTTTCTCGAACCGGACGCGGAGTATGGCGGCTACGTTGTTGTGTGTCCTCCTCTCCCGGGATGCTACTCCCAGGGAAAGACCGTTTCCGAAGCGCTCGCCAACATCCGCGAAGCAATCGAACTGGTCCTCGAGGACATGGGAAGCCGCGGCGAGGAAATTCCCGATCCCAGCGAAGTTCTGGTTGGCAGTGTTGTCGTAACTCGATGAACCGCCGGCTTCCCGTCATTTCTGGGAACGAGTTGGTCCGCGCTTTGGCCAAGTTCTGATACGAAGCAGTACGGCAGAAGGGCAGTCACGTTCGCATGCGTCATCCAACGGATACCAAAAAGCTTCCCGTTACAATTCCATTGCACAATGAAATCGCCTTCGGCACCCTCCGGAGGATTTTGCGCGATGCCGGCATAACCGCCGAGCAATTGATTGCCAGCCTCTGATATCACCGCAAGAAGCAGGGCGGAGAATTTGTTGCTGGAGAGGCTCCGGTCTATGCCAAATGCTGGCATCCTGCGGCCGAGGTGCGTACAATGAGCCCTTCCCAAGGAAGCATATGAGCGACACCCCACAAACGGTTTTGATTACGGGCGGCACCGACGGACTTGGCCGGGCCGCCGCCATTTTGCTAGCGGAGCGCGGCTATCGCGTTTTCGCTGCCGGGCGGTCTGCGGAGAAACGCGCTGACGTCGACCGCCTGGCAGCGGAGAAGAAACTCCCCATTGAAACACTGGAATTGGATGTCTGCGACGACGCTTCCGTCCAGCGCGCCGTGCAAAGCGTTTTGCAGAAGGCCGGCGCCATCGACGTGCTCATCAACAACGCCGGTGTCGGCTACATGGCGGTGATTGAAGACTTGCGACTCGATGACCTGCGCCGCCAATTTGAAACCAACGTTTTCGGCGTTCTGCGCGTTACCCAAGCCGTCCTTCCGCACATGCGCGAGCGCCGCCGCGGCCGCATCCTGATGACGAGCAGCGTCGCCGGCCTCCTTACGCCGCCGACCTATGGCGCCTACAGCAGCAGCAAGCACGCCCTCGAAGCGCTCTCCAACGCCCTGCGCCTGGAGATGTTCCCGTTTAACGTCGAAGTTATCCTGATCGAGCCGGGCTACATCGTTACGAATTTTCAGCAGACGACCAAGGCGCTGGCCGAACCTTACATCGAAGCGGCAAAAGCGGGGCCGTACGCGAAAGTCTATGCGGGAGCGTGGAACGGGGCGAACAGGGGCCGCGGTGATTCCAAGACCACGCCGGAAGATTGCGCGCGCGTCATCCAGGAAGCCATCGAATCGCCCCATCCCAAGGCGCGCTATCCGGTCACTCCCTTGGCGAAATGGGCATCCTTCGGCCGGCGCATTCTACCGGATACCCTGCTGGATTCGTTCCTGCGCCGCAAGTACGGCATTCTTCGCGATGAGTAGCGCGGGCTAATTGGAAACCTGAAACGACAGGCTGTTTTCGCGCAACTGTTCCCACTTCTTTCGCCACGCATCGTGAATGAGACTTTCCGCGTAATCGGCAGCGGCTTCGGGGCTGATGAACTCAAGCACGTAGACGCCGCTGAAATCGCGGAGCTGGTTGCGCTCCGTCTTCAGCCAGATATTCTTGATGCCCGGAATTTTCGCGGCCATGTCCTTGATTCCGGCAATGGCCTGTTCCTGGTCATTTAAGGAAGTGGCGTCGCGGAATTTGTAAGCCACAACGTGCACCACCGTTCTGGGCTGGCCAAATTTGTTGATGGCGGAAACGTGGCGCGTCAGCACGCTCCCCACGGCAATTCCCGCAAGAAACAGCAATGCGGCGCAGAGCATCGGCACGATGCGGCGATTCGCAAAAGGCATGACGTTCCTCCCTGAGAGAAAACCCGTTCAGTCTAAGCGACTCCGCGAGAGGCGGCAACTACGTGGAATTTGACGCCGCACGCCGGTGCGTTTACTCTCGGAACCATAGAGGAGATACCAATGCATCGAATGCTCGGGTGCGCCATTGCTCTGTGTACCAGCTTGTTCCTGGGAGATTCTGCCAGCGCCCAGAATCGCGAGGCCGCGAACCAGGAAGCCCGCGCCATCCTCAAAGAGCTCATCGAGATCAACACCACCGATTCCGTCGGCAACGTCACAACCGCCGCCGAAGCCATGGCTCATCGCCTGCTGGCCGCCGGCTTTCCCCCGCAGGACATCCGCGTTGCTGGCCCAACCGATCGCAAGAAGAACCTCGTCGCGCGCTACCGCGGAACGGGGCAGAAGAAACCCATCTTATTCATCGGCCACCTGGACGTCGTGGAGGCGCGCCGCGAAGACTGGACCATGGATCCATTTCAATTCATCGAGCAGGACGGCTACTTCTACGGCCGTGGCACGCAAGACATGAAGGAAGGCGACGCGCTCCTGGTGACAACCTTTATCCGCCTGAAGCGCGAAGGATTTGTGCCCGACCGCGACCTGATCCTTGCCCTTACCGCTGACGAAGAGGGCGGCGACTACAACGGCGTGGATTGGCTGCTCAAAGAGCACAGGGACTGGATCGATGCCGAGTATTGCATCAATCTCGATGGTGGCGAATTTGAAAAGGTGAAAGGGAAGCGGCTGCTTGCCGGCCTGCAGGCCAGCGAAAAGGTCTACGTTGATTTTCAATTTGAAGCGAACAATCCCGGCGGCCACAGCTCGGTTCCCGGGCCGGAAAACGCCATCTATGAACTAGGCGCTGCCCTGACGAAGCTCCAGGGCTTTTCGTTCCCCGTCAAACTCAGCGAAATTACACGGAATTATTTCGCGCACACCGCGACGCTCAGCGCAGGCTCGATGGCCGCCGATCTAAGTGGCGTCTCCAAAGACCCGCCAGACCCGGACACGGTCAAGCGCCTCTCCACGAACCCCTATTACAATTCGCTTCTGCGCACCACCTGTGTCGCCACCATGCTATCCGGCGGCCATGCCCCCAACGCACTGCCGCAAACGGCCCGCGCCAACGTCAATTGCCGCGTGTTCCCCGGCGAAGATCCCGAGGAAGTACGAAGGACGTTGGAGCGAGTCGTGGCGGATCCCAAACTCAAAATCACCTTCGTGCCGGAGAAGACCTCCGACGGGAAACTCATCCCCATCGTGGCCGTGCCCCCTTCCCCTCTTCTGCCGGAATTGCATGCCACGTTGGAGCGCACGCTGGCCACGATGTGGCCGGGGCTGCCGGTGGTGCCCTCGATGTCCACGGGAGCCACGGACGGCAAATATCTGCGCATTGCCGGCATACCCACGTATGGCATCGCCTGCATGTTCTTCGATTCAGAGGATGACCGCTCCCACGGCAAAGACGAACGCGTGGTCGTGGAGGATTTCTACGATGGCGTCGAGTTCACGCACCGCTTCCTGAAGGAACTCGCGACTTCCAAGTAATCGAGTCCGCCGGGCTTTCTCACGTGCCAGATCTGATCCCCTGTTCGAGTTGAGCAATGCACTTTCATCCTGAGACGATCCGATGAGGATCGTCGAAGGACCTCAACTTTGGAATCATGCGGGGAGTCGTGGTTGAGATCCTTCGGCGCGCAAACGACGCGCCCCTCAGGATGACAGCGTGTTCCTGTGTCTGGGTAACGTGCACAATTGTATCTCATGAGAAATCCGAGTTTGGCAGGACGCGAAAACCAGCGAGCTGAAAAGTAAAAGGCCCCCGACGAGTCCGGGGGCCTTTCTGCCGCTGAAATGGAAAACTGTCAGGGTTTTGCCGGGTCCGGTGCGTCACCGGGTTTTACATCGGAGGGTGCCACAGCGCTCGCGGCGACGGGTTTCACGGTGTCGGAGCCGAACCTGGTCAGGTAGGGCATGAACGGGGTCACTTCAAACGGCATTTTCTCTCGTTCTGCCACCGTTCCCACCGGCTTGCTCTTGATCAAAGAAAGCTGGTCGTTCCACGGATCGATCTTGACGCGCCCGCCGAGCGGCAGGGCCGCGATCTTCTGCGGATTCTGCTTGGGATCAAGGGGCGCCGTGGATTTCAGGTCGCTGATCTGCGGCACGCGATTGCCCAGATGGCCGCTGATCAAATTGGGAATTTCCTTCTGGCGGCTGTCCAACGCTTGCAGAAAGAGTCCGGCATTGCCCAACTGATTCTTGTACGGCGAATTGTTAAGTATCTGAATGGCCTTTTCGTTGGCCTGGTGCTCCTCGTCGTTGGTACGCGCGAAACCAAAGTGGCGGAAGGTGTCCTTGTCTTCCACCATCAACTGGTCGAAGAAGGCATACTGGGAATCCATGCGGTGCCCAAGAACCACGTGGCTCAATTCATGCGCCAGGATGGTCGCGAGGCTGGCTTCATCCGGGAGCACGTCCACCAGACCGCGGCTCAGTATAATGGTGTGTCCCACAGTGAAGGATTCGAGCGTGGAAGTCATCAGGATACGGCAGCGCACTTCGGGCTCGACGTCAATGTTATTGGTCACTTCCAGGTTATTGATGACCGTTTCCAGAACCTTGTCGACTTCACCCTTTGGCGCAATCAGGCCAATGCGCTCCAAACGGTCAATGACGTTGTCTTCCGCCTGGTGATCCCACGACCGCTGCGCCTGAATCGGCGAAAGGTCGTTCGCGGTCTTGGTATCGTCCTGCACCGGCGTTTCCACCAGAATCTTGCTCAACTCCTGTTCCTGGCTGGCGCCGCCCAGGTTGTAGCCCCACAGGCGCGTCTGCGCCTTGAAATCCAGCTTCTTGCTGATGGCATAGTGCAGGTCTTTTTCCTCGCTGTACACGAACGTGGGCAGCCAAAGCCCCGGCTGCACATTGGTCCGCCAACTGTCGAAATGGAAGTACCAACTGGAGTGGCCGTTGCCGTTGTAGGCGCCATTGAAACGCACGATGTGGAAATCCTGGTCTTCCACCCAGATGCGCCCCATGAATCGCCCGCGGTTGTTCTTCCCCGTCGGCGTCACGTCGAACACCAGGCAGCGCACCTCGCCAAGAAATTCGCGGCGCACATAATCAAACTTGTAGTGCTGCCGGTCGAATCCATTGGTATCGATGAAAATCATCTGCAGGAAGCCGTCCGGCAGGAACTGCATCGCGAAGCTGAAGAAGTTTCCGACGGAGCCGAAAACTCTCTTGCCCTTGCTCTGGGTTTCGCTCAGTGGCACCAGGCTGACACCCTTCGCAAAGTTCGCGCGGCCCAGAAAATATTTGTCCCCGGCCGGCACCTGCCCCAGATCCTTGTCGGCCTTGAGATTCTGAATATAAGTCTCCACGAGCGGGGAGTAGTTGCGAATCTGGGAATAGAGCCGCTGCTCGTTGCTGACCACACGGTCAATCACCTGTTCCGGCGTGCGCGGCTGATCGGCCGCTGGAGCCGCCGCGGCGATAGCCGGCACAACTGTGCAAGCGCAAAGCGCCAGCACGAGAATTTGGTTCGACAGCTTTCTCATGATCATCTCTCCCTCAATAGGCCAACCGGAACTCAATGCGAACCCGGGCCGGAAAATCCACCGGCTGGCTCTCGCGCTTCGCCGGCTTGAATTTGATTTGTTGTGCCGCTCGCATCGCCGACTCGTCGAGGCCGTGCCCCAGGCCGCTGACTACACGATTGATTTGAATACTGCCGTTCGCCAGGAATACCAGGTCGATGACGACATCGCCTTCCACTCTCAGACTACGCCCCTCCGCCGTATATTCGGGCCGGGGCTTTTCCAAAATGTCCGGGGTAGTATCCGCCGGACCGCCTGCCGCCACCTTTTTCTTCGGCGCTTCCGCGGTTACCGCAGCGGCATCGCTGAATCCTCCGGAAACTATCGTGCTCTTCTTTGGCGCGGCACTCACTGGTGGAATGGCTATCCCGTTCCCAAATCCTGTGCTCGCCACCGTGCCGCGAATTCCTTCTTTTCCTCCGGTGCCATTCCCGTAGCCTTCGCCATTCGGGAGCGCCGGAGAACCCAGACGGTTCACGTTCGCCCCGTGATTCGGGTCACCCTTTCCGGGTAAGCCGTTGGGATCGCCAAACCCGCCGGTCTGCACTTTGTTGAGAGGCGCAACCACCGTCGCCAGCGCCGCGCTGCCCGAGCCCAGGTTGCCGACCTTTACATCGTCCTTCGGACGCTTCGGGCCGTTTTCCCGGACATCAATCTTGGCGGCCTCAAACGTCGGCTTCACGTCCGGCGCTTTGACGTCGATCTTTTCCACTTTGGGTGCCACCGGCTTGGGCTTCGCCAGGTTCGCGAAGATATGCGGCTGTGCCGGGTTGAGCTTGACCGGCTCCACGGGAGTCGGCTTGAGTTCCGCCTTTGGCACCACGGCTTTTACCTTGGGTGGCGGCGGGGGCTCCGGGGCCACTGGTATTTCGGTTAGGGGTTGAGCAATCTCCACACTGACGAATTTCAGCCCCGTTTTCATCTGTTCCGGATACATCAGGGGCACCAGGAGCAGGAATAGCAGAATGGAAACTTGCGCCACCGCGCTCAGACCAACGCGGTCCCAGCGGGGTTCGGCGTCGGGAAGCAGGGCAAGGCGGGCAGGCACCTGCCTGTTGCCCATGTGCTGCTTCCAGGCTTCCGAGCTCGCAGTACGCCCGCGGTTTGGGTTAAAGCCTACCCCTAACGAGGTTCTCGGTGGTGGATCAGCAATCATCGTAGTCATCCGCTGGCCGCCTCGCGCATATGTTTATCCCGACAGCTCTGTTCCAAAGGAACCGAGTTGTTCGAAATCGGGACGTGTGTTGTACCGGTACGAGAGTACTTTGGCGGCCAGAGTCGTCCGAATAGGACTTTCGTACTATCGTCGCGTATTCGCTAATGCCTTTGCGAGTGCGCTTTCCACACGCCTTCTTTGCCGGGTCAAACCCGCCGAGGCGGAATTCGTTGCGGACGGGGGGCGCAACACCCCATAGGATACCGCATCCAGAGACACAGGCTATCGCTGTTTTCTGCACCGGTTGCTCCCAGGGGGGTAATCCCTTTGATGCACCCAACAGGCTGGCCGTTGGTTGTCACATGGGCATGCTAGGGTATAGAAATAGGGTGGTTAGATGCAATACAGGAGTTCTGTGCCCCATCGTCCCCATGGCCGCCCGGACCCCGAACACCGCGATCCGGCGTACCTCCGCGGGGTTTCCGCAGCGATCCTGGATTCCTTGTACCTCGAATCGAGTGCCGAGCAGTGGGGCCTCACCCTGGCACAATTTGCAGCGGCCCTCGAGCGCAGCCTGCGCAAACGCTTCGCGGATATTTCTCCTGCCAGAGATCACCTGGTCGAGTATCTGCAGACCCTCTACCTTCGGGACTTGGCCCTTGCTGCGGCCTGCCTCGAAGGTTCCGAATCGGCCTGGGAATATTTTGTGCGCGAATATCGTTCGCCCCTGCGGGCGGCCGCTGGTGCCATAACGAAAGGCAGCCGCGCGGGTGCCAATGCTCAGGAACTCGCCGATTCGTTGTTCGCGGAACTCTACGGCCTGGTGGATGGCAAGCGCGGTGAACGTTCGCTCTTCCGCTATTTTCACGGGCGGAGTTCGCTGAAAACATGGCTGCGCGCCGTATTGGCGCAGCGCCACGTTGATCGCCTTCGCGAGAGCCGCCGCTGGGAATCCTTCGATCAGGGCGACGGCGAGGAGCCCAAGCCGCTTCCAGAACGCCATGTAGCCCCTCCTTCTCTAGACCCGCATCGCGAACGCTACCTGCGGCGATTTGTAGCGGCGCTGCAACTCTCCCTGGCCTCGCTCGATCGCAGTGATCGCCAGCGCCTGGAGCTGTACTACGCGCGGCAAAAGACCCTGGCGGAAATCGGACGCCAGATTGGCGAACACGAGTCCAGCGTCTCGCGCAATTTGGAACGCATTCGGCATGAATTGCGCGCGCGCATCGAGGAACATCTGCATAGCGAGCCGGCCCTCAGCGAAGCGGAAATTGCGCTTTGCTTTCAATACGCCGCCGAAGACGCTCCCATTGATTTCCGGAATCTGTTTCCGGAGAAGCAGCCCGGCAAACCCGGTCTTGGCAGAAAGGAATCGTCGTGAGTTCCTGCAAGAAACGGTTCCCGAAACGTTCTCAGAAGGGAGAGCGCCATGCCGTCTGACGATCGCGATCAGCAATTCGACCGCGCCCTCGCGCGCCACCTGCGAAGCGCCTCTCCGGATGCGGCATGCCCGGACGCGGAAATTCTCGCCGCCTATCACGAGCGCTCCCTCTCGCTGGAAGAGATGGCGCACTGGAAAGCGCACATTGCCTCCTGCTCGCGTTGCCAGGAGACGCTGGCGCTGCTGGGACAAACCGATTCCGTTGCCGCGAATGACTGGGAAAAAGGGGAAGTGCCGGCGGCGCTGCAGGCCAGCAGATCCTTGTCAGCGGGGAAAGACATCGCGGAAGAAAAGTCCGGCACGGATATGCTTGCGGCCGGCGCTGCGACTGCTCCTGTCGAAATTCTCGGCGCACCCAGCGGTGCCGCGCGAACGCGCCGCCGCGTGCCTTGGAGCATTGTTGTCCCCACGGGCGCGTTGGCTGCGGGTCTGCTGGTCTGGGTAGTTGTGCATGAAGGACCTAGATTCTCGATGCAGGAGAAGGCCAGGGTTCAGGTTGCCGAAAACCGCGAAACCTCACCGCCCGCCTCGTCGGCTGCTCCGCAATCCGGGAAAGCTGAGCCGCGCGACGAAGGCTCTTACAGTTTGCAGCCGGGAGATCGTGTGGATCGTAAGCCCTCCGCCGCTCTTACGAGCCCCGCGCTGCACGCACAAGCGCCGCCTATGACTCGCCTGGCGGTGCCGCCTCCGGCTCCGCAGGAGTTGCAAAGCGCAGAACAGGACAAACTTGCACAACTCAATGCGGGTGAGCCCTCCGTTTCCTCCGGCGCCGCCTCTGCTTCGCGGATTGTCGCCGGCAAACGGGCAGTGGCTGCCGCTCCAGTTGTGCCTAAGGCCGCAGCCGGCCGCGCTGGCGGGCCGCTGGTGGCGAATCAGATGCAGAATCAAATGCAGAATCAGAACGTGACGCAAAACGCGAATCAGGCCCCGAATCCGGCTACGAATCAAGTCACTGATCAGGCCACGAACCAGCCTGCCGCCGAGGAAAAGAAAGACTTACGGCAAGCGCAAAAACAAAAGAGCGAAGCTCCCTCTGTCTACTTGACAACGGAGAGTGTCGAGGTCAGTGCACCAGAGACGCCCATTGCCAGCCGTAACTTTTCTATGTTGCAGGTGCTGGATCGCAATCTCATTGTTTCGCCGAACAAAAAGCAAGCCTGGCGCGTCGGCCCCGCGGGGAAAATCGAGCGCTCCAACGATGCGGGCAAAACCTGGAAACCGCAAGAAAGCGGCGTGACTGCTGATCTCCTCGTGGGTTCCGCTCCTTCCGAAAAGGTCTGCTGGATCGCCGGCAAAGCTGGCACTCTGCTTCTGACCACGGACGGCGGCAAACACTGGAAGCAAGTTGCTTCGCCAATCACTGAGGATCTGGGCGGTGTCCACGCCCTGGACGCGCAACACGCTTCCGTCTGGGACGTCTCCCGGCGCAAAAGCTTTGAAACCAGCGATGGCGGGCTCACATGGAAGCCGGTTGCTAACCAATAGAGCCGCCTGCAAGAAATTTCGCTGGCCTCGTTCTAATCGAGAAGGCAAATTCAAGTCGAGGTGAATTCATGAACACTCTGCCAAACTCCAAGCGAATCTCTTCCCGCTGGGCGGCCATAGGCGCAGCCATCGCTCTCGCTGGCACTGCCGCTTTCGTTCCCTCCTATTACGCGGGGAAGAAGGCCGATCCACAAGACAAGGAAGCAAGCCGCGTGGCCACGGCCGATCAGACCACCACGCTGAACGACCAGACCGATCTCGCCGTGACCGTTTACAACTCCAACATCGCCCTGGTCCGCGATGTGCGCCAATTGCAATTGCCTTCCGGCGGATTCCGCCTGAAGTTCATGGATATCGCTGCGACGGTGAATCCCGCCACGGTGCATTTCCGGTCTCTCACCGATCCGGAAAAACTCGGCGTCATCGAGCAGAATTACGAATACGATTTGCTGGAGCCCGCCAAACTGCTGAACAAATATGTCGGCAAGGAAGTGACCCTGGTGCGCACCTACATGGACAACAACACCACCAAGCACGAAGAGATCAAGGCCATACTGCTCGCCAATAACAACGGCCCCGTCTGGCGCATCGGCAATGAGATCGTCACGGGTCTCTCGAGCGACGGCTACCGCTTTCCGGAAGTGCCGGCCAATCTCTACGACCGGCCCACGCTCTTGATGTCTCTGGAAAATTCCGGTGCGCGCAAGCAGAGCATTGAGACTTCCTACCTGGCCAACAATTTGTCCTGGAATGCCGATTATGTGCTCACCGTTACCCGCGACGACAAAGCCGCCGATCTCGACGGCTGGGTCACCCTCGTCAACAATTCCGGCACGGCATTTCACAATGCCAAGCTTCAGCTCGTCGCCGGAGATTTGAACCGCCTTCCCGAACGCACCGTGGCCCGCAAAATGGAGGCGATGGCATTGACAGGGGCAGATAAAGGACAAGCGCAATTCCAGCAGGAGAGCTTCAGCGAATACCACCTGTATTCGCTGGGCCGGCGTACATCTGTTGAGGACAAGGAGACCAAGCAGATCAGCCTGTTGCAGGGCAGCGGCGTCCCGGTGGAAAAACTCTTCGTCGTCAATGGCCAGAACTACTACTATCACAACGCCCAGAATCCGGGCGCGCCCCTTAAGGATCCCGTCATGGTCTTCTACAAATTCAAGAATGAAGAGAAGGCCGGGCTGGGCATCCCGCTACCCGCGGGCAACCTGCGCGTCTATCAGAAAGATTCCAAGGGCGGGGTGCTTTTCATCGGAGAAGATCGCATCGGCCACACACCCAAGGATGAATTCATCAACGTGAAAATCGGCAACGCGTTCGATGTGGTGTGCGAACGCAAGCAGACCGACTACAAGAGCATTGCCACTCACGTCTGGGAAATGGAGTTTGAAATCACCCTGCGCAATCACAAGGACACGCCGGTGACCGTTCAGGTGAACGAGCCCATTGGCGGCGACTGGGAGATGCTCAGTTCTTCTTACAAGTACACGAAAACTTCCGCCTGGGCCGCGCAATTCGACGTTCCGGTGAAGGCCAACGGCGAATCGGTGCTGACGTATCGCATCCGCGCCAAGTGGTAATGCAATAGCATCGTAATCATGGTGAGTTTTGTCATCCTGAGCCCATGCGTTGTGGATGGGCGAAGGATCTCAGCGGAAAGTCCTTGCTTTAGCCTAACTTCCGCGCTCGTCGGAACGAACTGTTTTGTTTGCAAGGAGTTGCCATTTCATTCCGTCACTATGTCGCGGGTTCATGCCAAGTCTTGACCGGCTTCATGACCTCCGCCGGTATC